>Ga0209086_10000386_pt1 | contig 38226 bp, 39 predicted proteins | sample M_130207_XF_Meta_FD_187312 | JGI IMG/M metagenome (GOLD analysis project Ga0209086, IMG submission 187312) | Freshwater microbial communities from Lake Montjoie, Canada to study carbon cycling - M_130207_XF_MetaG (SPAdes) (version 2) | ecosystem: Environmental > Aquatic > Freshwater > Lake... | reverse complement strand
AGTGAAAACCTGGTTTTGGTTTTTCTCGCTTTCCACGGCCCGTCATTTCCACGGCCGACTTCGGGGCCAAGTACGCTGACTCGCCCCTCGCTGGCGAATTTTGACCGGCGATTCTACCCACGGCAAACAGCGAAGAACCCTAAAACCAGCCCCCCAAAGGCCACTCCCCGAAACAATAAATCATCCCCGGCGTCAAGGCCGCGGTAAATCCGCTCGCCCCCGTCGGCAGAAGCCACTTGACGGGGCCCGCACCAACATGGAAACCACCGCCAAGGGCTTTTACTCGGAAGGCTACGTCCGCTTCGACAAGCGCTTCTCGAACCGACTCCTGTTCGGCGGCAACGACACCTTCTCCGGCAACTGGTCCGATAACGACGAGTCGCTCGGCGTCGTGGACATCACCAACTCCAGCCCCTAGGTCCCCCAGGACTTCAAAACTACCGGAGCGAATGGTCACGGTCGGTCGTTGATTGCCCCCAACGCGTCGTCGTCTACTGGAACGACGAAGTCCCCTGGATCAAGTCCACCGCAACGTGGAACAAGGTCGGCAAACAGGCCTTCGGCGGCTGGCATATCTCCGGCGTCTTCGACGCCAGTCCGGCTAACCCTTCACCATCCGTACTGGTGTCGACACTAACGGTATCGGCTCGGTGACTCCCGCTCGCCCGAACCTCAATACCTGCGGAGCCGTCACCCGCGATGGCGTCAGCAACGATCCCAGGACCTTCGTCATGCCCGTCAACGGCAGCGGCCGACTCCCGACCATCAACACCACCACCTGCATTCCCCTCACGAACTCCTCGGCCGTCTTCGGCAACCTTGGGCGGAACACCTTCCGAGGTCCGAAATTCGCCAAGTGGAACGTCGGCCTATGCAAAAACGTCCAGTTCGGCGAGCGCTGGAAGCTCCAACTCCGCAATGACATGATCCATGCGTTCAACCAATACAATTTTGGCAACCCGGTCGCGACCATGAACTCGCCGATCTTCGGGACCAACACCTCCAACCCCGGCAACCGCACCATGCTCATGAGCGTCAAGGTTTTGTTCTAGGTCGCTCCCGCTGCACGCGAAAAGGCCGCTCTTCGGAGCGGCCTTTTTCTTTGTAAACTTGAAGTTTCATGCCCACTCGCCGCCATCTTCTCAAAACCATCGCCCTCGCCGCCCCCGTCCTCGCCCAAACCCTCCCTCCCAACACCACCCGCCCCTGGATCGGCCCCGACTTCTGGGCCAACCCCCTCCAAGACTGGCAACTCCACGACGGCCACATCGAATGCATCGTCTCCGGCGGAGACCGCTCCGTCGCCCTATTAACGCAAGAGATCCTCCCTACCCCGGGCTCGCTCCTGCTCGAAGTCGAACTCGGCCCCCTCCAACCTGACCTCAAAATGGAAGAAGGATGGGCCGGACTCCGCATTGGCACCCGCGGCAACTTCTCGGACTACCGCGACGACGCGATCTTCGGCCGCGGCGTCAACTGCGGGGTCACCACCGACGGTCGCCTCTTCATCGCCGATCTCTCCGCCTCCGCGCCCACCCTCGACCCCTCCAAGCCCATCCGCCTCCGCCTAACCAGCGAACCCGGCACCCTCACCATCACCGCCTTCGACCCCACCGGACCCGTCCTCTCGGAATACAAACGCGAACGCGTCCCCGCCGACTGGCTCCCCGGACTCGTCGCCCTCGTCTGCTCCCACGGACCCGTCCGCCGCTCCCCCGAACGCTCCACCGCCGCCGACTTCGGCTTCGCCGCCCGCCCCCACACCGAACGCGGCGGCAACGTCCGCTACTGGTTCAAAAACCTCAAAGTCTCCGGCTCCCAAGTCGCCCCCCGCCCAGAACGCGCCTGGGGCCCCCTCCTTTTCAACCAGTTCACCCTTTCCAACAAGACCCTCAAAATGACGGTCCAGCTTGCCCCCCTAAATTCAGACAGGGACACCCCGAAGTCTACCGTCGAACTCCACGCCAATGGCAAACAACTAGGCAGCGCCCTCGTCGAACCCGCCTCCGCCACCGCCACCTTTCGCCTTCCCTGGGACCCTTCCAAAGACGTTCCCTACGAACTCCGCTTCGGCCCCGCCCGCCTTTCCGGTGTCATCCCCCACGATCCACTCGATAAACCCAAACTCACCCTCGGTGCCCTCACCTGCCAAGGCGACTACGGCTACCCACACACACCCATCTTCGAAAACCTCAGAACCCTCCGCCCCGATATCCTCTTTTTCACCGGCGACCAAATCTACGAGCGCAACGCCGACTACGGCGTCCAACGCTTCCCCGCCCCCGCCGCCCGCCTCGACTATCTCCGCAAATGGTTCCTTTTCGGCTGGGCCTGGGGCGAGCTCACCCGCTCCATCCCCTGCGTCTGCCTCCCCGACGACCACGACGTCTACCACGGCAACATCTGGGGTGCCGCTGGCCGCAAAGCCGAAGGCCAAGGCCAACCCGGCCAGGACTCCGGCGGCTACACTATGCCCGCGCCCTGGGTCAATATCGTTCAAAGAACGCAAGCTAGCCACCTCCCCGACCCGCCCGAAAAGACCCCCATCGAACAAGGTATCTCCGTCCACTACAGTCACCTAGTCTGGGGCGGCATCAGCTTCGCTCTCCTCGAAGACCGCAAATGGAAGTCCGCTCCCAAGACGTTTCTGCCCGACGCGAAAATCGTCAATGGCTTCCCTCAAAACCCAAACTGGAAAGGGCTCGACGCCCCCGCCGCCGAACTCCTCGGCCCCCGCCAAGAGCAGTTCCTCGCCAACTGGGCCCTCGACTGGTCCAACGGCATCTGGCTCAAATGCGCCGTCAGCGCGACCATCTTCGCAACGGTCGCGACCCTCCCCGCCCCGGCCCGGACCGACTCGGTTACCAGCAAACTCCCCGTTCTGAAGCCCGGCGAGTACGGCGAAGGCGAAGTCCCTACCATGGACCACGATTCCAACGGTTGGCCACAGCACGCCCGCACGAAGGCGCTTCGCCTCCTACGCCAGGCCAGTGCCTTTCACATCGCCGGCGACCAACACCTCGGCAGTACGTTTCAGTACGGCATTGACGACTGGAACGACGGGCCATTCGCGATCTGCACCCCGGCCATTTCCAACATCTTCCCGCGCCGTTGGTTCCCCCCCAAGCCCGGCCGTAATCCCCTGCCCCACTCCCCCCGCAACACGGGCGAGTTCACTGATGGCTTCGGCAATCGTCTCACGATCCATGCCGTCGCCAACCCGATGCAATTCGGCGTTCTCCCAACGGCGCTCAACAACCGAGCACCCGGTTTCGGTTCGGTGGAGATCACCCGTGCCGACCACAAGATCGTTTTGACCAACTGGCCTCGTTGGGCCAGCATTGCCAAGGGAGACAAGCCTTATCCTGGCTGGCCGGTCACCGTCACCGATTTACCCAAATCCGCCTACGTCCTACAGACCCTAACCGCCCGAACCCGCTGCGTCGCCGAAGTTCTCGACGACGAAAACAAGGTCCTTTACAGTCTTCGTTTGACGGGAAACCAATTCGCTGCTCCGGTCCCCGGCCCCGGGGAATACACGGTCCGTTTCCACGACCCCGCTAGCCGCTACGAAGAGTTCCACCGCCGCCTGGAAGCCAAAACCGCGAACTAGCCGCGATTTCTAACCGTGTGTTCTCAAGAAGCCATTGTTTCTGGTTTCTGCCATTACTATGTTTGACGACAAAGAGTTACAGATCAAGGAGCAACGGCTTTCGCTCTGACACCGTCTATCCAAGGTGGATTCGATTTTGGAAGCGGCAAGAAAATGACCGTGGGCTTTGCCGGTCCCACCGTAACCTCCGGCGGCGGTCTGCTGCTGCTCAAGAAAACCGAAACCAAGCTTGATTTCCTTTCTCTCAACTCGCCCTCTGCTTTCGCGAGGCGGGCGACCCAACCCGCGTCCAACACTCGGTCGCCGAACTGCTCTCACAACGGATCTTCGGCCTCGCCCCGGACGAGGAAGATTTTGACGATCACGACCGCTTGCACCGCGATCCGTTGCTCGGAGCCATAGCGGGAGAAAGCACCCTCAACCGCCTGGAACGTAGCACGGAACTGGTGCGCGCAGCCGAGAGATCGCGTTGGGGATCACGAGCCGTACACCGCAAGAGGCCTCGCCGCAACGCCTGCTGGCCGTCAACCGCGGCCATTGGAGCAATCGAAAGCGTTCATCACATAATCGACTGGAACTACGATGAGGATCGCAGCAAATCCGCACGGGCTTTGGCCCGGAGAGTATCACGCGCCTGCGCCGCTTTGCCGTGGGCATCCTCAAATCATTTCAGAAACCCGCGCAATCCATCGCTGAGAGGATGCTTCCTATTCCGTGCGGCTTGGGGAACCTGACCTCCGAATTCGCCACCGGGAAGCCTTCGCCATCCTGCACGACGACGCTAAACGGCGATGGGCGAAACCGGCTTGCGACCCCGGCCTGGCCTTGGCCGCTCAGGATGGAAATGGTGGCGGGCGGAGGCATCGCCGCGCCGGCGGTCGATTTGACCGGAAATGGTCAGAGAATCGAGTACGGAGGCTAGTCAATCTAGGCCCCGCCATCGGCGTTCGACAGGACCCTGGCCCCGGTGGAGAACGTTACAGGCAGGCCGCTGAGCGGACGACCAAGGCAGTCGGTCACGCGGATAATCAAGGGCAAGGCATAGGAGCTCTCGGTATTGAAGACGTAGAGAAAAGCGGGGGTGCCGGTGATTGCGGGCGGGGCGGAGACGACCCGTCCCGTAGCGACGAAACCTTGACCGGCCGCGGGTGGATAGACGAGGCTGGAGTAGGCCTGCTGGGAGCTGGGACGAGAGAAGTAGAGAGACCGAGCGGAGGCGAATTCGCGCGAAGCGACGCCAGAAGTAACGTCCGGGCTAGCGGCGCCGGTTGTCTACAAGAGGTTGAAGCGGAGCGGAGCAACGGTGACTTCGTAGACGGCCTGCGTCTGGGCTGAGGAGGCATAGGCGCGGTTGACGGCGAGGGTAGTGCGGGCATTGGGCGTCAATATGAGGCGCCCAGGACTGCCGGGAACCGGTATTTCGCGGAGGAGTTGTCCGGTTCCTCCGTTGATCTCGTAGAGGCGGGACGGAGCGGAGACGTACACCAGCCCGGTGTGGCAAACGGCGACGGCGCTGGCTCCGGCGGCGAGCGAAAGGGAGGATAGGACGGTGTTTGTGGCGAGGTCGATGAAGAGGAGTTGGGTGGAGAGGACGTAGCCCAAACGTCCATCGGACGAGGCCGCGAGGTCGATGGGCGCGGCGACGGGAATCTTTGCCACGGCAGCGTCGGTGGTGGTATCGATGACGTGGAGGCCACTGGCTCCGACGATCAGGAGTCGACGGCGATCGGGCGCTAGGACCGCGGCCGTGGCGACGGAAAGGTTCAAGCGCTGAAGGGCGACGCCGGGGTTGTTGGCGGCAAGGACGAAGAGGGTGTCGGTGGCGGAGCGGACGATGGAGTAGTATTCGGTGCCCTCGGCGTTCTGGAAGAAAACGGCCGGGAAATTTCTCGTGTTTATCGCCGGGAGGGTGGTTAACGGCTCCTGCGTCGCTGGGGTGATCACCGAACTCGACGGCGGCAGGATGAAACGTTCCGGCTGCGCGAACAGAGACGAAGACAACCCAACGAGGAGCAAAAGGCGCACAAGATCACTGAGGCTTCGGGCGATTCTTAACGAACTGACGGGCCATTTCATCTTCGATCCGCTTCATCAGGCCATCCGGATAGGTTTTATTCGCTTTGAACAGATTCATATGATCCCGCTCGGGCACGATCTCACAAGCGTCCTCGGCACCCTTCGACTTCATGAAGACACAGAAGATCTTAGCAGCTTCTTCTAAGTGAAACGTATCCTGATCCCCGATCACCAGCCGAATCTTACCGCGTAGAAGGGGGCCCAACTCGGCCCAACGGGTTTGTACCTGATAACTGATATCGTACTTGCGCCAATACTCGGCGACGGCGGGGTCGATGACTCCCGATACTCGGTTAAACAATGGCATGGGGCGGCCATCGTCTCCTTTGGGGCTAAAGACCCATTCAAAAGACGTAAGTTGGCCGCCATGATCGCCACTGACCCGTTCCTGTAACGCAAAATCCTTAAATGTAACAATTTCTTTTCCGTTCATCCGGACGAGTGAGAGGGGCTGTCCGTCCTTGGTCAAGTAGGCGTTCTGACTGGAGCCGGGAGTAACATCGATCCCCGTAAAACTCTTGAAATCGATCGAGTCCGGCGCAGTGGGCCAAGTGCCGCCAAAGAACTTGGGATAAGCGACTTGCAGCCAGAGAGTGGACCAGCCGCCGGAGGAGTGGCCGGTGAGGAAACGGGCGTAGGGCCGGGGAATTAGCTTGTACTTCTTTTCTAGATACGGGATGAGATCCAGGGTCAGTGCCCCTCCCCAGGGTCCGTTGTTGGCGGAATCGGCGAAGACGTGGTGGCCGCCGGGGACGTTCGCGTTCAAATATACGTGCACCGCATTGAATTTGGTGACGGGTTTAGCGCGCCATGCTGCGGAATGGTCGCCTCCGAACCCGTGGACGTGATAGACAGTCGGGAACCGAACGCCGGGTTTGGCGAAGTTCTCTGGCAGGACGACGCCGGCCTGCATCCGAATGGGCCGACCGAAGAAGCGGCTGAGCTGGGGGCTTTCGAAGTCGACGAGCTTCACCGTCTCGGTATCGACGAGCGCGGGGCGGGCTGGATTCTCTTTGGTGAGGGTGAGCTTGGGCTCGGTGGAGACAGCGCTGACAAAATCGCCGGGTCCGGCTCCGGCACGGGCGTAACTATGGTCGCGATCGAGAATGGCCATGTAGTACCACTCCCCGGCGGGTGCCTGCGAGAAGGGCAAGGGGAAGGCGATATCGTCGCTATCCAAGGTGACCGTGGCGCCAGGAGCCAAGTGTTCAATCTCCCTGGCCGCCATCCAGGTTTCGCCAGGGAGGAAGCCGGTGCGGATGGTGTCACCCTGCGGCTTACCCTTTTTCATGAGAATGATAAGACGACCGGAGGTGGCGGCGGGAGTGAGGGACGGGTCGAGCGTGACTTCGATGGAGGCTGCGGAGATTGCGAAGGGGAGCAGCAGAAAGAGGAGAGTTTTCATGGGATTTTACGCGGACGGCTCTGAATCTGTCGGATGGCCGCGGCGGCGGCGCGTTGCACGGCGGTGGGGTATTTTTCGCTTTCGAACACGTGCAGGGCGTCAGAATCGACGGGAAGCCCAATGCGGCCCAGGGAGTCGAGCGCCGCGGTCTGCCAATGGTCGGCCAGAGAGACATCAGCGATACGCTGACCGGGCTTGAGCGCGTCGCCGCTTTGCACATAGCGTTTCAACAGTCGGCCGGGCCAAAGGGCCCCGAGCGGCGTACCGTTGGAGGTGCCGAGTTCGTCGCTCGTCTCGACGCTGGCCCCTTCAGCCAAACGCCATTGCATCTGGCCCGCTTCGGAGGCGAACAAGGTGACCGGCCGGAGGGAGGCGAGCAAGACCGACCGGGAGGCAATGGGTTCGTTCCGCTCCAGGGCGAGGGCGGCGTTGAGTCTCACCCAAGGCGAGATGTCCTCCAGTTGGCTCGTGGCGGGGGCCCAACGGGCAGCCACGGCGCGGACGGCGGGATCGGAGTAGCTGCGGAGAGCGAGCAGCCGAACGTGGGGGCCAGTGATTTGGCTCATCGCCCGCCGAATCCGATGCGGCGGCTGAGCAGGGTCAAGGAAGATATCCACCTGCCACGAGGTGAGCGGAAGGCCGGGAATTCGGGCGTCCCAGTACAACCAGACGGTGGCGGCCAGGAGAATGGGCAGAAGAATACGAAGGGCCAAGCTTGCAGCGTAGCACGTGGATTTGCCAAACTCAGGGGTTCCATGAAGCTGCTTTTCTTAATCGCGATGGTTTGCCTGCCGACGGCGGCGCAGACAGCGCTGCCTGCCGAGAAGTTAACGTATAAGGTGGAATGGCGCATGGTGAACGCCGGTACGGCCGTGGTGAGCACGAACACGACCCCGACAGGCACCTTTTTACAGATGCATCTGCATTCGTCGGGTCTGGTGTCGCGGCTGTTCAAGGTGAACAACAACTATACGGTGACGCTTAACGAGAATTTCTGCGCGCAATCTTCGAAGTTGCAAGCCGAGGAGGGAGGCAAGCGCCGAGAAACCACCGTCGAGTGGAAGGGGAATCGATCTCGGTATGAGGAGAAGGACCTGTTGAAGGGTGCCTTGGCGCTGGAGCGGGAGCTGGACGTTTCGGCGTGTGTGCACGACATTCTCGGTGCCTTAACCGTGCTGCGGAAACAGACGGGGGAGATCGGGCAGGACATCCGACTCCCGGTCAGCGATGGTAAGAAGTTCGTCCAGGCCCGAATCCAGGCCCAGGAAAAGGAAAAGATCCGCACGCCGGCGGGGCAGTTCAATGCAATCCGTTACGAGGCGTTTCTTTTCAACGACGTGATCTACAAGCGCGAAGCACGGTTATTTGTGTGGATCTCGGACGATGCTCGTCGGTTGCCGGTGCAGATTCAGGTCCGCATGAAGTTCCACATCGGTACAGTGACGCTGCAATTAGATAAAGTAGAGCCATGAAATGGATTGGTCTGCTGCTGTGTTTCAGCACGGCGGCTTTTGCACAGAACCGGGCCCTATTGAGTGCGCCCGACGGATTGGCATTGGCAGAAAGGATCGTGCAGTTGACCGAAGCGACCTCGCTTACGGCACCGGGCCTCGTCCGCGCCGCGACGCCGATTCTCGAGAATTTGAAAGAGGACTTTAAGAACGTCCGGGTGGTGAACCGACTCTCTCTGAGCGTGACGCAAGCGCTGTTGACCGACGCCAAGGGTTACCTGGCGCTGGCTGACGGCGTGCGTAAACCGTTCCCGTTCCCGGAAGAGGGGCGCAAGCAGTTTGCCGAGCTGCGAGACGCCGTGAGCCGTTTGGAGAGCCACTTCCAGGCGCTGATTGAGTCGACCGAAGCGCAACTGCGGGGGGCAGACCGCGACAACCTGCGCCGCTACGCCGAGGCGAATGGAACCCAGGCGGGTCCCGTGTCGGGCAAACCGCGAGTGCTTTTTTATGGCGATTCGATTACGGACGGCTGGAGACTGAACGAGTATTTTCCCGAGCGGGACTACGTGAATCGCGGGATCAGCGGGCAGATTACGGGTGAGATGCTGGGACGAATGCAGGCCGATGTGATCGCGCACCGTCCGCAGGCGATGCTGATTCTGGCTGGCACGAACGATATTGCTCGCGGGGTGGCGGTTGGTACCATCCAGAACAACCTGACGATGATCGCCGACTTGTGTGAGTTTCACAAGATCAAGGTGATTCTGGCGAGCATTCTGCCGGTGAGCGATCACCACAAGGCCGTGAATCCGCGGTTTGAGATGACGAAGGGCCGCCCGCCGGCGGTGATTCGCGAACTGAACACCTGGATGGCGGCATTTGCGAAAAAGCGGGGATTCACCTACCTGAACTACTACGATTCAATGGTGGATTCCGGTGGTTTTTTGAAGGCCGAGTTGGCCGATGACGGGCTGCATCCGAACTCGGCGGGCTACCGGGTGATGGCTCCTTTGGCGCAGGTGGCCATTGATGAAACGGTGGTCGCAACGATATCGCAACAGAAGAGCGGGAAGAAACGTCAAAAGTGATTATGCGGTTACTTGTGTTTTTTCTGGCGATCGGGCTGGCAGCGCAGACGCGGCTTTCGGTAGAACAGTTGCGTGGATTCTTGAAGTCCTCAGTGGAGCTGCACCAGCCGGATAAGACGGTGGCGGCTTATCTGAAAAAGACCAAACTGACGAATAGGCTTTCGCCGCGGCAGTTTGAAGATTTCATTGCGATGGGCGTGGGGCCGATGACGGTGGAGGTGCTGCGGGACCTGATGATGGCGACGAAAGAACTGCCGGCGGCGACGCCGGTGGGCGCGCCCAAGCCTGCCCCGGTCTTCATTCCTCCGCCGGAAGCCGAAGAACAGAAGCGGGTGATCGCCGAGGCCCGGTCGTATGCGATGGGGTACTCCAAGGGACTGCCGGACTTTCTCTGTATGCAAGTCACGCGTCGCTACATTGATCCCTCAGGGCTCGGCTTTTTCGGGCAACTCGACGTCATCAACGCCCGCCTGAGTTACTTTGATCAGAAGGAAGACTACAAAGTAGTCAGCGTCAATGGCCGCAACGTGGATACGCCGATGCAGCGTCTGGGCGGGGCCACTTCGTCGGGGGAGTTCGGATCGATGATGAGACAGCTTTTCGAACCCGACACCATGGCGCGGTTCGAGTGGCTGCGCTGGGCGACTTTGCGGGGTAAGCGGAATCACGTGTTTCAGTATTATGTCGCGCAGCCGAATTCGCACTGGACGATTAACTATCAGGACAAGCAGCAAGTTACTCCCGGTTACCGCGGGCTGGTTTTCGTGGAGCGCGATACGCTGACCGTGACGCGCTTGACCCTGGACGCCGATATTCCGGCCGACTTTCCGGTGCAGGAGGCCCAGACCATTTTGGACTACGACATGACAGACATCAATGGCAAAGGGTTCATGCTGCCGCTGAAGGCCGAAGTGCGGATGCGGGAGGGCAAGCATTTAGTGAAAAACGAAGTGGAGTTCCGGATGTATCGCAAGTTCGGCACCGATTCGACCATCACGTTTGACACTCCGGATCCGTTGCCGGAGACGGCGACAAAAGAAACAGTACCGGTTAAGCCATGAATTTCAAAGCAGAGCTAGTGGCCTGTTTCGGCCAACCCGTGGCAGAGAATCCGACTGGGGTGATGCAGGAAGCGGCATTTGCGGCGGCGGGGCTCAAGTGGCGGTATCTGACGATTGAGGTAAGCCCGGAGGGCTTAGGCGACGCCGTACGTGGGGCCCGGGCGATGGGGTGGCAGGGGTTCAACTGCACGATTCCGCATAAAGTCGCGGTGATACCGTTCCTGGATGAGTTATCGCGGGAGGCACGGATCATCGGTGCGGTGAATACGGTGCGGCGCGAAGGAAATCGGCTGATCGGGGAGAACACGGACGGACGGGGGTTTATGCGCGGTCTGCGGCAGGACGCCGGCATGGACCCAAAAGGTAAGCGGGTGGCCCTGCTCGGGGCCGGGGGTGCGGCGAGGGCGATTGCGACGGAGTTGCTGCTGGCCGGGGTGGAGGATCTCGTGGTGGTCAACCGGTCGAGCGAGCGGGCGGCACCGATGGTGGACGATTTGAAGCAACACGGGCCGATTCGGTTTGTCCCGTGGCGAGTGTCGTATGAGGTGTCTCCGGAGACGGATTTACTCGTGAACGCGACGTCGCTGGGGCTGTATCCGAACGTGGACTGGATGCCGGATGTCGACCTGAGCCGGGCCCGTTGCCTGGTGGCCGACGCCGTGTTTAATCCGCCGGTGACGAAGTTTTTGGCGGCGGCGCAGGCTCGGGGGTTGCGGACGCTCGATGGGTTGACGATGCTCGTCTATCAGGGTGTGATTGGATTTGAGATGTGGACCGGGGCAAAACCGGACGAAGCGGTGATGAAGCAAACGCTGCTGGCCGCAATGGTAAAATAAGGACGCAATGGATTCGCGACGTAATTTTATCAGCAAGGTAGCGACCGGGCTAGCGAGCGGGGTTTCCGTGCTCGGAGCCAACGACCGGGTTCGGGTGGGCATCATCGGCGCCGGGGCTCGCGGAATGGAGATCGTCCACGCCGCGATGGCCGCTCCGAACGTCGAGATGACCGCTTTCTCCGATATCTATACCGCTCGCCTGGAAGCAGGCAAGCAGTTAGTGCCGGGTGCGAAGACGTATCTCGACTACCGCTACATGCTCGAAGATAAGAACATCGACGCGGTGTTGATCGCGACGCCGCAGCACCTGCATTGCGAACACTTCACCGCCGCGCTCGACGCGGGCAAACACGTTTATCAAGAGAAAACGATGGCGTTTACGGTGGACCACGCCAAGCGCATGCGGGCGGCCCATCAGAAGCACAAGAAGTTAGCGGTGACGGTTGGCCATCAGCATGTTTCGACTGGCATGGTGGAAGACGCGCGGACGTGGATGGGGCAGAACGCGATCGGCAAGGTGACCATGATCGCCGCCGACATGTTCCGAAATACCCCGGCAGGAAAGCCGCAGTGGTCGCGTCCGGTGTATCCGGATATGACGCCTGAGAACATCCTGTGGAATCAGTTTCAAGGGGAAGGACCCAAGCGCGATTTTGACGCAAATCGGTACGCGAACTGGCGCTTTTATTGGGATTATTCGGGCGGCAACGTGTACGAGAACATGTGCCACCAACTGTCGATCTGGTACAAGGTTTTGAACCTGCAGATTCCGAAAGCGGTGACGATGACCGGTGGGATTTACCTCTGGAAAGACGGCCGCGAAGTGCCGGACACGATGACCGTGAGCATGGAGCATCCGGAGGATTTGATTTTCAGTTGGATCTCCGGCTTCGGCAACGGGCAGCGGGGTTTTGCCGAAGACGTGCTGGGAACGGACGGTACCATTCGACGCGCGCAGCAGATCCGGTACTTGCCAGAAAAGGTGAACAGACCGCAGGGTAAAGAGATGATGGGGTTGACCAAGACCACGCCGAATGCGCACATGCTGAATTTTTTCAATGCGGTGCGGGGCGTGGCCGAACCGGCCTGCCCGGTGGAGTTGGGCTTCCGCATTTCGATCGCTTGCCGGATGGCGGTGGAGAGCTATCGCGAGGGCCGGACGATGCGTTGGGACCCGGTGAAAGAAGAGATCGTATAGTCAGGTTCAGGCTCGGGAGCAAGAATTGCACGCACAGATTGGAATCATAGGGGGAAGCGGGCTGTATAACATGCCCGGCTTCACCGAGAAGCAGGAAGTTACCCTGGAGACCCCGTTTGGGGCGCCGTCCGATGCCTACGTCGTGGGCAAATTGGGCGGTCGGGACGTCGCGTTTTTACCGCGACATGGCCGGGGCCATAGGCTGACGCCGTCGGAGCTGAATTACCGGGCGAACATCATGGGGATGAAGCAACTCGGAGTTGAGCACATCATTTCGCTCAGCGCCGTGGGTTCGATGAAACATGAGCATCATCCCACCGAGTTCGTGATTCCGGATCAATTTTTTGACCGGACCAGTGGCCGCGCGTCTACTTTCTTTGGCGAAGGAATTGTGGCCCATATCTCCTTTGCCGATCCGATCTGCAGGGAACTGGCCAAGGTCGTGCACGGGGCGGCCTATCACGCTGGAATTAGCGCTAAGTTAGGCGGCACTTATCTTTGCATGGAGGGTCCGGCGTTTTCGACGCGGGCAGAGAGTAACGTCTATCGGTCCTGGGGCATGGATGTCATCGGGATGACGAACCTGCAGGAAGCGAAGCTCGCGCGGGAAGCCGAGATCTGCTACACAACGGTGGCGATGGTGACCGATTACGATTGCTGGCACGAAGAGCACGATGCGGTGACCGTGGACGAGATCATCAAGGTGCTGCACCAGAACGCCGAAAACGCGGCGAAGTTGGTGGCGGCCGCAGTAGCCGCGATGCCCGAGAAGGTGGCTTGCAAGTGCCACTCGGCGCTGCAGCACGCGATCATCACCGACCGCACCGTGTGGCCTGAGGCTACCAAGAAGAAGTTGGAGCTACTCGTTGGCAAGTACTCCGCTTAATGCATTAGAGTATTGCGTCCGGGGCCAGCGGGTGCCGGACGCAATACTCGATACTCTGGCGGCCGAGGCCGAGAGTGAGACGGGGACCCGGGCGCTGTTCCGGGAGTTGATTGAACCGCTGTCGGATTCGTTCGATCCGCGACTGGCCGAGGCGTACGCCGACACCTTTGCGCGGCTGCTGGAACGCGTTGCGCCGGAGTTGAAAGCGGAGGCTTTGCTGCGGCGCTACCGGGCGTTGGGCGTACCGACGGAAAGGCCGAAGCGGGTGGTGGTGCTTTCGCGGGTGACGCTGGGGGCCGATGTTGCGGTGGTGAGTCCGTTCCTGGCGGCGGCGCTGACGCTGTATCCGGACGCTGAGATTCTGTTCGCCGGTAACGCCAAGAACTACGCGCTTTTTGAGGAGCGCATCGGCCACCTACCGCTGCACTATGGCCGCACTTCCCTGCTCCGCGATCGGGTAGCGGTGGGGTTGGAACTGGCGGCGAAGTTGGACCGCCCCGGCACGCTGGTCTTCGACGCCGACAGCCGCCTTTCGCAGCTTGGCCTGCTGCCGTTCGGCCCGCCGGAACGGTATTTGCACTTCCATTCCCGGTCGTTTCGGAGCGACTCGGACGAGCCGATGGCGGCCCTGGCCTGCGCCTTCTTGCGCGAGACACTCCACTGCGAAACGAAGCCGTTTATTGCCCCGCCCTTTACGGGATTGGTACCGCCAACGGACGTTACGATCTCGCTCGGCATCGGCGAAAACCCGGCTAAACGCGTCGGGGGAGATTTTGAATTTCGGCTCGTCCAGGGATTGCTCGACCAAGGGCACAGCGTGATGCTCGATAAGGGGGCCGGCGGCGAGGAGACGGCTCGCGTGGAGGCGCTCGAAGCCCTTTGCCGGGGTGCGCTGTTTACGTGGCAGGGAGCGTTTGCCCCGTTCGCCGAAGCGATTCGCGCCAGTCGGCTGTACATCGGATATGACAGCGCGGGCCAGCACGTGGCGGCGGCGTGCGGCGTACGGCAGATCACCATATTCGCCGGAGCACCGAATCGCAAATTTTTGCGGCGCTGGCAGCCGTGGGCAGAGCCGGGAAGGGCCGCCTTAGTTGAGGCGCGTTCCTTTTAGCAGCATTTCGAGGGTGACGACTTCGAGCGCGTTTTCGTGCGTGGCTTCCAGACGAACCGGGGAGATAACGCCGGCCTCGTAGGACTGCTTCCAACGCTCGACGCAAACGCACCAGCCGTTGCCGGGTTTGAGGCCGGGGAAGCCGTACTCGGGACGCGGGGTGACCAAGTCGTTTCCAATCTTAACCTGGTGCTGCAAAAACTCTTCGGTGACGATCGCGCAAACGGTGTGTTTACCCAAATCCTCCGGGCCGGTGTTGCACTTGCCGTCGCGGTAAAAGCCGGTGAGCGGATCGGTGCAGCAGGTCTGGAGAGCGGTGCCTAAAACATTCTTGGTCATGACTCTAGTAGGGTAACATCCAGCCGCGCAGAAAGCCGCTTATTGATGTGCCCTTTATTCTCATTTCGGTAGATCGAGAAGCGGCCGACGTCGGCCGTGGTGGGCACGTGGGTGCCTCCGCAGGCCTGCTTGTCGAAGGTTTCGATGGCGACGGCGCGGGTTTGACCGTCAATGACGGGCGGCGAGACTTCGAGCGTTCGCAGCAACTCGGGGCGGGCGCGGAATTCGGCTGCGGGGAGGTAGTGGTCGTGGAGCGGATGAGCGTCAGCGAGCACGGCGTTGACGTTAGCTTCGAGCTCCGGGCAAAGGCCCCGCGAGAAACCTTCCCATTCGAAGTCGATACGGGCGTAGTGCAGGTCGATCTGCGCGCCGGTGATCTACGCTTTGTAGTCGCGGGGAGCTAACGTGTTCAGCATGTGGAGGACGATATGATAACGGGCCAGGGCGAGCCGACGAGCCCCGTCAACCGCCAGTTGGACGGTCTGGCCGAGGATGAGTTCCGGATGCGCCGCCTGGTGCCAGAAGACGCGATCGGCGTCCGGGAGGACCGGGGTCGCTTCCGCTTGGCAGTATTAGCGTGCCTTGGTCACAGAGTTGGCCGCCCCCGCCCGAGTAAAACAGGCCTCGACCAGAGCGACGGCGTCAGGACGGACGGCAAGGACAGTCGCCATGGCCACCAGGCAGTGATCGTCGAGCCAGTAAAGACGGCGGGTGGTCGGAATCATATTACTCGCCATGATATTCTTTCCACCATAGTGCGCCTTTCCTCGCTCGACGCCCTCCGGGGCTTCATTATGATCATTATGGCGCTCGGCCACACCCGCGAGTTCTTCCACTGGGGGGCGATGAGTTTTTCGCCCGAGTATCTATCGAGGGTGACTCCGTTGTTGTTTTTTACGCGCTGGATCACGCACCTCTGCGCGCCCGTCGTTATGTTCACCGCCGGTGCGGCCGCTTTTCTTTGGCTTGAACGTGGCCACACCAAGGCGCAACTGTCGAGATTTTTATGGAAGCGCGGCCTGTGGCTGGCGCTGCTCGAACTTACCGCGTTTCGGTTTGCGATCAGCTTCAGCCTCACCACCGGCCCCTTTCTGCGGAGTGTTCTGTGGGCGCTCGGTTTGTCGATGATCGTTCTCGCGGCGCTCATCCATCTCCCGCACCATCTCCCGCTCCGCGTGCTCACGGTCGTTAGTATTGCTACCATCGCGCTGCATCACTTCGCCGATGCCTGGAGGCCGGAAAGCGTGCTGTGGAGCGGGCTCCATCGGCTCGCCGTGATTCCGTTCGGCGGGGTGACAGTGATCACGGCGTACCCTCTCATCCCGTGGTTCGCGGTGATGGCACTGGGCTTCTGCTTCTGCTTCGGTAGCATCATGAAAAACGAACCAGCGGCACGCCAACAAATCACGTTGCGACTCGGCCTAGCCACGACCGCGGCTTTCATCGGGTTGCGCTGGCTGAACATTTACGGCGACCCTTCGCCGTGGACGTCCGGCGTACTTTCTTTCCTGCGGACCAACAAATACCCGCCGTCGTTGCACTATCTGTTGATGACGCTCGGTCTGGCGCTGATTCTGTTCTCGTGGCTGGATCGCCGGGAGCGTGCGCTTCCGAACCCGCTGATTGTCTTCGGGCGCGTGCCGCTATTTTTTTTCTATTGCATTTTTTACGTCCTCCACTTACTTACTTATCCCTTCGCCCTGTTCAAATACGGCGAGGCATCGTTCGCCCTCCTGGCGTCGCCCGCGATGGGTGGTAACGCGGCCGCGTGCCCGCCGCCCTACGGCTATGACCTTCTGGCCACCTATGGGATCTGGATTGGCCTTGTGATTGGGAGCTACCCGATCTGCCTCTGGTTCGCCCGATGGAAAGCACGCGACCGTGCCTGGTGGCTGATTTACTTATGATGCTGACACGCCGTTCCCTTCTCCTTGGTCTCGCCGCTCAACAGCGGCCAAAGAATGTCCTGTTCCTGATGGCGGACGACCTGAACAACGCCCTCGGTTGCTACGGCCATCCGCTGGCAAAGACGCCGTACATTGACGCCTTGGCGCGCCGCGGAGTGCGCTTCGACCGGATGTATTGCCAGTTCCCGCTGTGCGGCCCGAGCCGGGCGTCGTTGCTCACCGGGATGCGGCCGGACACGACTCAGGTGCTCGAAAACAATGTCGATTTTCGCAGCCATTTACCGAACGCGGTGACGCTGCCGCAGTTGTTCAAGAACAGCGGGCACTTCTCGGGTCGAGTGGGCAAACTGTTTCACATGAACGTGCCTGGCGAGGTGGGCACGAACAAATATCAGGACGAAGCGTCGTGGCACCATTCGTTCAGTCCGCCGGGAATGGAACAGCGAAGTCCGGGCGAGAAGCTGGCGACGAAGATGCCCGGGCTGATCACGGCCAACGATAAAGATCAGGCCGATACGACCGGCGCCGAGGCCGCGATTGCCTTGCTTGAAAAGCATCGGGCCGAGCCGTTCTTTTTGGGCGTCGGCATGCTGCGGCCGCATTTGCCGTGGGTGGCTCCGGGTCGTTTTTTTGACTTGTACCCGGCGAACACGATCCCGTTGGCTGAGCAACGCGCGGGGGATCTCGACGATGTGCCGCGGGCGCATCTCGGCGTCCGCCCGCCCATCTGGAACAACATGGGGATGACCGAGGCGCAACAGCGCGAAGCCCGGCGCGGCTACTACGCATCGACGTCGTACATGGACGAACAGATCGGCCGCGTGTTGAGCGCGCTGGATCGCCTGGGGCTGCGGGAGAACACGGTGGTGCTGTTCATGGGTGATCACGGTTGGAGCCTGGGGGAACACACCCATTGGCAAAAGATGAACTTGTTTGAAGAGGTGGCCCGGGTTCCTTTTCTGCTTTCCGCCCCTGGCATGGCCGGCAACGGGAAGGCGACATCGGCGTTGACCGAGTTCGTCGACGTCTATCCCACCGTGACGGAACTCTGCGGCAAAGTGGCTCCGGCGGGGCTGGAAGGGCAGAGTATGGTGCCGATCTTACGTCAGCCCAAGCGAGCGTTCAAGCAAGCCGCGTTCACGCAGATTCAATTTGAAAAGCGGATCACCGGCCGATCGATGCGCACGGCACGCTACCGCTACACCGTGTGGGAAGGCGAGGGCGGCGGCGAGGAGGTCTATGACCACCAGACCGACGCGGGCGAGTTTACCAATCTGGCGAAGACGGCCATTACGGCGAAGTTGCGCGCTCAATTCGCCAAGGGCTGGCAGGGAGCCCGGGCAAGTTCGTACAATCAGAAGTGATGCGAAATCTGTTCCGTGTTTCCTTACTGCTCGTTTTGGCGGCGGCCTCATTGCTCGCCAAGAAGCCGTGGAGCGAAGAGAAGGCCAAGAAGTGGTACGCCAAGTCGGCGTGGCTGGTGGGGGCCAATTACATCCCGGCGTCGGCGATCAACCAGCTCGAGATGTGGCAGGGAGATACCTTCAACCCCGGTCAGATCGATCAGGAGTTCGGGTGGGCTCAGGCGATCGGCATGAACACGATGCGGATTTATCTGCACCACTTGCTGTGGCAGGAAGACAAGAAGGGCTTGCTGCGCCGCATGGATACCTTGCTTGAACTGGCCGAGAAACATCGCATTAAGCCGATTTTCGTCTTGTTCGATTCCTGTTGGGACCCGTATCCGCAGGTAGGCCGCCAGCGCGCTCCGCAAAAGGGCGTGCATAATTCGGGTTGGCTGCAAAGCCCGGGGTCGGTCACTTTGCAAAAGGTTTCCGATACGCCGAAGCTCGAAGCTTACGTCCGCGGCGTGGTGGGTGCGTTCAATCGGGACCGCCGGATTTTGGCTTGGGATATTTGGAACGAACCGGACAATTGGAACGATTCGAGCTATAAGAAAGTGGAACCGCTCGACAAGTTGAAGCAGGTGGAACGACTGCTGCCGCAGGCGTTTGCCTGGGCCCGCGACGAACGGCCGATTCAGCCGCTGACGAGTGGCGTATGGAAGGGCGATTGGAACAGTGATGACAAGCTCACGTCGATTGAACGGATCCAGTTGACCCAGTCCGACGTGATCTCCTTCCACAACTATGACGCCCCCGCCAAGCTGAAAGCGCGCATCGATTCGCTGCGCCGCTTCAACCGCCCGATTCTGTGTACCGAGTACATGGCGCGGGGCAACGGGAGCACCTTTGAAGGGTCGCTGCCCATTGGTAAAGCCGAGGGCGTGGCGATGATCAACTGGGGTCTCGTGCAGGGCAAGACGCAGACCCACTTGCCCTGGGATTCCTGGAAGCAGCCGTATACCAACCGGGAACCGACCGTTTGGTTCCACGAAATCTTCCGGCCCGACGGCTCGCCGTACAAGCCGGAAGAGGTGGAGTTTATCCGCAAGACAACCGCCCGTTAGGCGCGCATATCGTAGCAGAGGAGCCGCGGCGTCGAGCCCTTCACCGCGTCCCGGCTATGCTGCACGATGTAGAGTAGGCCCCGGGAGAGCACCGGGAGGGACCACGTCTCCCGAGCCGCGAAGAGCCAGGAGCGGGAGAGTTCTTTATGACCGCTCGGGGTGAGGTCCATCCAGAGTAAGTGGCCGAGCTCGCCGAGCACTAAGTAACGCCCGTCGACGCGCAACAGGTTCCCCCGGTAGGTGCTCATCTGCTGCTCGCGGGCCTGATCGCCGACGATGAATTTCTCCATCCACTCCGGGTTAGTTCTCCACACTACTTTGCCCGTCTTGGCTTCGACACAGGCAAGGGAGGCGTCGGGTTCGTTGCGCCCATCAAAACCATACAGGTAGCCGTCCTGATGAATCGGCGTATTGAAATGGAGACCGAACTCCGGACTGGTCCAGAGTAACTTAGGCTTGAAGTCGGGGGTGATCTCCAGCATCGCACCGCCGGTTTTGTAACTAGCCGATATGAATACCTGATTGCCAAAGATCACGGGGCAGGAGGCGTTGACTGATTCGTAGCTTTTGCTGCGCCAAGGATACGTGAAATCGACCGCGCCCGTGGCCGGGTTCAGACAGATGAGGCCGCCAGTGGGCGGTCGGCTTTCGCCGCCGGCGAAGGCGAACACGCGGGATTGGCCGTGGACGATAGCCGGAATCGGCGAAGCGTAGCCACCTCCCCACTCTTTGCCGGCTCCCCAAAGCTGCTTCCCGGTTTTCTGATCGAAAGCGACCACGGTGGGCCCGCCGGGCGCGCCGACGATAACAATCAACCGGCCGTCGAGAGCGAGCGGTGTGGAGGCGACGCCGAAAAAATCCTGGGGAACGTTAAACTCCTTCAATAGATCATGTCGCCAAAGCACCTTGCCGGAGGCCAGTTCGAGACAGTGCAACTTCCCTTCCGCGCCGACGACGAAAACTCGGCCATCGGCGATGACGGGGCTTGACCGGGGACCGTTGTTATAGCCGTAACGATCTTCGAATGCCGTCGGGTAGGTGAACTGCCATTGGCCTTCGCCGGTCTCGGAATGAAGGCACGCGACGACCTCCTGCTGCCCCTGGCGGTGCAGGAAGACGAGACGATCCCCGACGATGGCCGGCGAGCTATAGCCGGTGCCCTTCGGCACCTCCCAAACGAGGGGGGGCCCGGCGGCGGGGAAGCGCGAGCGCAGGCGCGTCTCCAGTGACGTGCCGTTGTGGCGGGGTCCGAGGAACCCGGGCCAGTCTTCGGTCTTGGCTTGCGGCGAGAGCGGCGTGAGTTTTTGCCGGGGCGCGGCGAGCAGGGGGAGCGCGGAAAGAAGCAGCGAGCGGCGTTGCATAATCGCCCCTATTCTCTCACCTCCCAAGCAGTGGGAGAATAGAGAGCTATGAGTCAGCTTGCGCGGATTGGGGTGGCCATTGATGCCGATTTGCTCGCATCGTTCGATGCCCTGATCGAAAAACAGGGGTATGAGAATCGGTCAGAGGCGTTTCGCGACCTGATCCGTGATCGATTGGTGCGGGCTGAGTCCGAGCAGCCGAATAAGGAAGTAGTGGGAACGTTGACGCTGGTCTACGACCATCACCAGCGCAATTTGACCGAACGGATCACGAACCTCCAGCACGATCATCATGGGGTTGTGGTCTCGACGCTGCATGTGCACCTGGACCATCACAACTGTCTGGAAGTGTTGATTTTACGGGGCAAATCGAAGGTGGTGCGTCAGTTGGCGGACCTGCTCGTCAGCATCAAAGGCATCCAGCATGGCCAGTTGGCGATGACGGCGGCCGAGATCGGACAAAAGCCCAAAAAGTAGCCATCCGATTGGCGGGCGAGAACGTATCTATGAGCATACGAATTGATTGATCGTGCTACGATCAAACTTCATCAGGAGACCCCATGAAGTCGCTCAGTTTGAGCTTAGTATTGGCCGGAGCCGCGGTGGCCCATTTTTCGTGGATCGCCCCGCTCACCCCGACGCTCGCGGTGGGCGCGGTGACCAAGGTGCAGTTCGGCACCGGGCACGCGTTAGGAACGAGTGAATCGGCTCTGCCTTTGGAGGACCTAAAGGCGTTTGTTTTGACTCCTTCGGGCGGCCGGGTGGAGTTGGAAGTGGCGAAGAACGGCTTGGCCTTGGACGCCGACTATGCGGTGAAAGAGACCGGGCAACATCGGCTGGTGTTCAGTCAGGAGCGCGGGGCGCGCAGTCGGACGCCGAGGGGTGTCAAGGACGGCGGTCGGGATAAGAACCCCGACGCTACTCAGTCGTTTCGCACCGTGCGCACGGCGGTGGCCTACGCTTTCACCACTGGGGCCAAAATGGACGCCAAGGCGGCTGGCATCGCCTACGAACTCGTTCCAGAACGGACGGAGAAGGCGATCACGGTAACCTTATTGCGCAATGGAAAACCCTGTCCCGGAGGCGAAGTGGCGGTATCCTGGGCCGGGAAGAAAGAGGTGCTGCTGGGCAATACGGGGACGGATGGTAAGAGATCCTACACGATTCCGGCCGGGGCGAAGGGAGCGTTTGTGGTTTTGGCCGAACAGCGCGTTGCGGCCGCTAAGGGTGCTAACTACGATACCGACAACTACGAGACGGCGCTTTACCTGAGCTGGTAAGACATGCATATTGCCGACGGAATTCTGCCGACTGCCTGGTGTGCCGCCGGGCACGTCGTGGCACTGGGGGCGGTAGTATGGCTGGGACGCCGAGTCGAGCCGTGGGAGGTCGCGCGGATGGGAATGATGTCAGCGACTTGTTTCGTCATCTCCATGGTCCACTTTCCGCTATTGGGGACTACGGTGCATTTAGGGCTGCTCGGATTGACCGGGATCCTGCTCGGCGGGCGTTCGTTTCCGGTGATCTTCACGACGCTTTTGTTCCAAGCGCTGCTGTTCCAGCATGGAGGCTTGCTTTCGCTCGGGGTGAACGCCTTAAACTTGGGCCTGGGCGCATTGTTGGCGGCGTTCGTGTGGAAGGTGCCGCAACTGCCGAGTGGCCTTCGGGCCGCGGTGGCGGGCTTCGTCGGGGCGTTCCTGCCCGCACTGCTGCTGGTCGCCGAGTTTCAGGCCATCGGCTACGGTAAGGGCTTTGCGGCGATTACGGCGGTTTATCTGGCGGTGGCCTGCGCGGAAGCTGCGATAACCGTTACGGCCATCAGCTTCTTCCGCCATGCGAAGCCGGCGCTGCTGGAGAGTCGATGAGGTTCGGATGGGCAGGGCTGCTGCTGGCCGGTACCCTACTGGCGCATGACTTGAGCGTGGGGCAGCGGACTGAGGGCTCGGCGGTCGTTTTATCAGCGGTCTACGGCGGCTCCGAGCCAGCCGCGTTCTGCCAGGTTTCGGTGCGGGCTCCGAGCAAGCCAGAGGCGGAGTTTCAGGCCGGGCGGACGGACGCTCGGGGACGATTCGCGTTTGTGCCCGATCGACCCGGGGATTGGAAAGTCGTTGTCGACGACGAGATGGGACACCGGCTGGAGTTGCAGGTGCTGTGGAACGGTTCGGGGGGGGGTGCCCCGGATCCCGCGAGTCAGCCGATTTGGCAGAAGGCGTTAACGGGCGCTTCTCTGTTGCTTGGTGTGACCGGGCTGTGGCTGTGGTGGCGGGTGCGCGGGCAGTTATGAGCGGTCGGCTGCTGATTGTCGACGGCTGCCGCTGGGCGCCAGTCGATAGCCGGGTAAAGATCGTCGGCTTGATGGGCGCGGCGCTGGCGGTCTCGGCGGCACCGACTGTGCCCATACTCGGAGTGCAACTGGGGTTGATCGGAGGTGTGCTTCTGGTCAGCCGGTTGTCGCTCAAGTGGACCCTGCAACGTTGCGCGTTGGTGACCCCGTTTGCGGCGATGATGGCGGCGTTCCTGGCCTTTGAGCGGGGACCGGAATATGCACCGTCTTTACTCGTGCTGGGCAAGGCATACGGCTCCGTACTGCTGTTGGGGATGTTGATCGCCAGCACTACCGTACCGGATTTAGTAGTCGGCCTGCAGCGGCTGCGATTCCCGTCTGTGTTGGTGGTCACCGCCTCGTTTACCTACCGCTATGCCCAGTTGCTCGAAGATGAATGGGCGCGCATGGCGAGAGCGCGGCTAAGCCGTAGCGGCCGCGGTGCGGGAGAGGCGGCGTGGGGTTCTCGGTTCGCGGCCCTGTTCTTGCGCAGTTGGGATCGAGCGGAACGGGTGGCCGAATGCATGGCGGCGCGGGGCTTCAACGGTTCGATGGCGGTCGGATCGGCACATCGCTTGGAGAAACGCGACTGGATTTTTGCTGGAGCGCTCTTGCTCGTCGCGTTACCCCTTCTGTGTCGATCTTAGAGGAGTAGTTTCCAAGCGCCAAAGTGTCGGACGGCGGTCCTGGTCGTCGCTTCAGGCGAACCAGCGCGGGGTTCGCGGTCCGCCGCTTCGCTCCTTCGCCATTAGGATCGGGCTCAACGAGCAGTGCAGTTGATTCCGCTACTCTGAATTAGCCCACTGTGATGGTCTGAAGTGGCCCACCCTGGCACAACCAATCGCGCACTCTGATATCGGCGCAAGCCAAAGGAAGAAACGGTTGAACAGGATTTGGAACGGGAATCCAAAGAGAAGGCAGAGAGAGGGCGGGTGGAGGCCGAAGCCAGGATCGCCGAGCGTTGCCGACAAGAAGCCGAGACGGGGAAGAAGGTGGGTCCTCGGCGCCCCCCAGAAATTGACCACCTCTGCTCGAATAGACTTGACCAGATCCTTCAAAAATTACCGCCTCTAACCCTCGATACTGCTATCACTTAGGAAAATCGCCGGGGATCCGTTCCCCCATTCCCCCCGGGCCGGGTACGCAAGCAAATCGCGGACGACACCGTCAGCCGCTGCCAAAATCGCTCGGGTACCGAACCATTTTCATCCTTCGCTTGTGTTGCACCACAAGCCCAACATGAGGATTCACAAACCGATCATGCCGCGTGGCATGCCGGCGGGCGGACCTTCCTCATCCGTGCCGCGGGCGCGTATATTGTTGAATAGGTTTAGGCACCGACGTTTTGCCCGCGCGGCCAGACCGAGCGCCACAAGCCCATGCTCGTCGGCGAGGTAGCGCCGTCGGGGCCGGTTGGTGGTAACGTTTTGGCGAGCAGGGCTGGTCAATTCTTCGCGAGTGCCGAAGCGCAGGCAACTGGGCAATGGTTCGCTACATTCTAAATCTCTCCTGTTCAGAAACAGAATAGCATCAGAATGTTTATTAAATGACGAGTATTGGGCCTAAACGGGGCGGCGAAACCAGCGGCCCAAAATCGCCGGGCCCAACCGAACCCCCGCGTACGTAACCATGATCGCGAACAAAGCCATCGAAGTCGCAATCGCCCCAAAGCGTCGCGTCGGCGTCGGCCCGGTACTCACCACCGGCCGATCATCCCCAAACACCAACTCCATCCGGAAGTCCACCAGCGCGTTGCCCAGCCGCTGTTGGCGGTTCTCTATCGTCACCTGGTAGTCCCCCGCCCGCTCTAACGTCACCCGCCGACTCCCGGCCGCTTGGTAGCCACTATCGTACGCCGAGTGACTCGCTCTCCGGTCAATTACTAACACCCGAACCGTCGCGCCCGGCTCCTTAACCGTCCAGCTCAGCTCCAACCCCGCCTTCTGCTGCTGCAAAGGGAAATCGAAGCTGCGAGAGCGCATCGCTTCCACCCGCAATAACTCTTCCATCAACACAACCCGTCGCGGCTCCCCCGCCGCGACCAGTGCACCCAGAAAAAACAGCCCCAGCAGCCTCATTGCACCCCGTACACAGTCTGGCCACCCAGAAAGGTCATCCGAACTTTTACCTTCGGGATCTCCAACTCCGGAACCGTCATCACGTCCGATCCCAACACCAGAAAATCGGCGATCTTGCCCACTTCCAGCGAACCCTTGCTCTTTTCCTCAAACGCCGCATACGCCCCGCCCAGCGTGAACGAATGCAACGTCTCCGCCCGCGTCATCTTCTGATCTGGCATCCAACCGCCCGCCGGAAAGCCCTGGTGATCCTGCCGCGCCACCGCCGCAAAGAACCCATAAAAGGGATTCGGTTCCTCCACCGGGAAATCCGACCCATTTGCAAATTTTACCCCCGTATTCCAAAACCGCCGCCAAGCATACGCCCCCATCAACCGGTCCGGCCCCATCCGCTTCGCCGCCCACCGCATATCCGACGTCGCATGGCTCGTCTGCATCGACGCAATCACCCCGAACCGACGAAACTTCTCAAAATCCGGCAACGAAACCGCCTGCGCATGCTCTATCCGAAATCGCTTGTCGTTGTGCTCGCCCAACACCACCCCGTAAGCTTCCAACGCCACCCGATTCGCCCGATCCCCAATTGCGTGCGTCGCCACCTGAAACCCCTTCGCCACCGCCTCCCGAGAGACTTTCTCAATCGTCGCCTGCGGTAAAATCAACAATCCGGAGTTCTCTGGGTCATCCGTATACGGCTGCCAAAACGCCGCCCCCCGCGATCCCATCGCCCCATCGGCGACTAACTTGATCGTCCGCACCGTCAAATACTCGCCGATCTCCGGCCCCGATTGCAAATATTGCTGCCACAACGCCCCCTCCCCGCCAATCATCGCATTCACCCGGACCGGCAACTTCTTCTCGGCAATCAACTGCCTATACGCCCGAATCACGTGCGCCGAAACCCCCGCATCGTGCACCGACGTCATACCCAGCTTGGCGCATTCCACCGCCGCCGCCCGCAAGCGCTGCCGTATCTGCTCATCCGAAGCCGTCGGAATCTTCGACCCCACCAACCCCTGCGCCCGGTCAATCAGAATCCCCGTCGGCTCGCCCAGCGCATCGCGGATGATCTTACCCCCCATCGGGTCCGGCGTCGCCTTCGTAATCCCTGCCAGCGCCAAGGCTTTCTTATTTACCCAAGCGGCATGCCCATCCACCCGCGTCAAATACACCGGATGCTCCGGCGCCGCCTTGGTCAGCGCACTCTGATCCGGGAACGCCCCTCCCCAGTTCGTCTGATCCCACGCCCGACCCTGCACCCAACTCCCCGCCGGTAACGTCGCCGCCCGCCGCGCCACAATCGCCGCCACCTCGGCGACACTGTTTATGCTCCGCAGGTCAAACGTCTCCACCATAAACCCGAAATTTGCCATGTGGACGTGACTATCAATCAATCCCGGAATCACCGTCGCCCCACCCAAATCCAACACCCGCGTCTGCGGCCCGACATATTCTGCCACCGTCTCGCCCACCGCGATAATCTTGCCCCCCCGCACCGCCAGCGCTTTGGCCTTCGGCTGCAACGGATTCACCGTGTAAATGTTGGCGTTGACTATCACCAGCTCAGCGATCTCAGCCGCTGCGAAAAGCCCCCCTGCCACGCCGAAAAAAAGCATTAAAATAGGGATCATGGAAGAAAGTATGGCACATGGGCAATTGGTGGCAACGCCCCTCGAATTACCGATCTGGAAAACAACCTTTTCGTGGATTTGTGCCATCCTCATCGGCCTACTTTTCCTCGTCGCCGGCGTCTGGAAACTCACCGATCACCTCGGCGCCGCCGCCCGCATGACCCAAGCCCTCATCCCCGCCCAACTCAGCGTTTTCACTGCCGTCTTCTTCGGCACCGCCGAAGTCTTCACCGGTATTCTCATCCTGATTCCCCGCTACCGCCGCTGGGGCGCCTGGCTCATCGGCCTGATGCTCCTCGCCTTCATGGTCTACATCGGCTACTTCTATAACCAACTCCTCGGAGCCGACTGCACCTGCTTCCCCTGGGTCAAGCGCGCCGTCGGGCCGATGTTCTTCTACAGCGATGCCGCCATGCTCGCCCTCGCCGCCATCGCCGGATGGTGGGCCCGCCCCAGCGAAGGTACCCGCGGCGCCCTCATCATCGCCGCCTGCGCCGCCCTCTTCGCCGGGGTCAGCTTCGGAATCACCGAGTCCCGACAGACCGGCGCCAAAGCCCCCGCCCTCATCACCGTCGATGGACAACCCGTCTCTTTGCAGCAAGGAAAGGTGCTTCTCTATTTTTACGATCCCGAATGCTCCCACTGCGACCAAGCCGCCCGCCGACTCGCCAAACATACCTGGAGCGGAGTGAAAATCTACGGCCTCCCTTCCCGCGTCCCCCAATTCGGCAAATACTTCATGGATTCCACCAGCCTAAAGGCAGGAAACTCCCCCGAACACGACTCATTAAAAAAACTCTTCCCCTTTGGCGACCCGCCTTATGGGATCCTACTCGAACACGGTCGTCAAAAAGCATCTCTATTGCAATTTGACCAAGCCGAGCCGGAGTCTACGTTACGTAAACTCGGCTACATTGAGTAAATAAGTCGATTTTTCATGAATTCTGCGTCCGCCTCCCCCCAAGGGACACAGTCCCTGCGATCCCATTTCCCGCTGTTGGAACATAATCAGTGCTACCGTACCGCGCCCAAGGCCTAACACTCTCATCGCTGGGAATCGGCGCCTACTTGGGCCCTCTCAATGACGAATCCGACCGCGGGTATATCTCATCCATCCGCACGGCCCTTCGCCAAGGGATCAACGTCATCAATAAATTGCTAAACTATCGCCATCAGCAATCCGAACGCGCCATCGGCCGGGCCCTCGAGTCGCTCCAGCAAGCCGGCGAGATCACCCGTATCCAAATCGTTCTCTGCTCCAAAGCCGGTTACGTCGTCCCCCAAGCCATCCCCACCGAATCCCTGCTCCCCGGCGATATCGTCGGCAAGACCCATTGCCTAGCTCCCGCCTTCCTCACCGACCAAATCAAGCGGTCCCTCCTAAATCTCCGCGTCAGCAAGTTGGACGTCTTCTATATCCACAATCCCGAAACCCAGTTGGCGTTCATCGACGAAACTGAGTTTTACAAGCGGATCAGCATCGCCTTCGCCACCTGCGAAGAACTGGTCGCCGCCGGAAAAACGGCGTTCTACGGCATCGCCGCCTGGGACGGCATTCAACTCGCCCGCCTCGTCGCCCTCGCTCGGGAACTGGGCGGAGCCAAGCACCACTTCCGCTTTGCCCAACTGCCGCTGAATTATTCGATGGTGGAAGCAATCTCGGCCCGCAATCAAAATAACGGCGAACGTCCCCCCGTTCCACTGGTTGAAGCGGCCGACGCCTTCGGCATCACCGTTATTGGGTCGGCCACCCTGCTCCAGGGACGCTTCGCCTCCGGTCTACCCGAAGATTTCCCCAACAAATTCTCCGACCTCCTGCCCACCCAGGCCCAGCGCACCATCCAGTTCGCCCGTTCCACGCCCGGCATCACCACCTCGCTCATCGGCATGAGCAAACCCGAGCGCGTCAGTGAGAACATGAAGGTCTCCGCTATCACTCCGTTCACCGATACGAAATACTACTCGTTTTTCAAACGCTAACAATGCTCCTTCCCGCCCCCGGCCCGGATCGCGATCACTTTCTGGCCACCCTGCCCGAGTCCCCTGCCGTCTTCGCGCTGACCATGCGCCAAGGCCCTCCTTACCTAGCGAGAACGGCCCTCCTCGGTCGACGCGTCCGCCGACTGCTCCGCCTCGGCATGTTCGCCGATATCGCCACCGCCCTCGACTTCTGGCACACCGCTTCCCGCCTCGAATCCTCCCTCAAACTCTACGAACTCGCCCGCGAACACTACCCCGCCTCGTATCTAAAACTGACAAAACTAAGGATGCCAACCTACGTCAAAGTGCTCCTGACGAACGAATTCCCGCGGACCACCGTCACTTCCCGGCTCACCAAATCCGGCCTCAACTACGGCCCCTTCCGTTCCCGCCTCGGAGCCGAAGCCTTCGAAGCCTCCGTGCTCGAACACTTCCAACTCCGGCGTTGCACCGAAGATTTGGCGCCTGACTCCGAGCACCCCGGCTGCATGTACGGCGAAATGAACCACTGCCTCCGCCCCTGCCAAGCCGCCGTCTCCCCCGAAGGCTACGCCACCGAAGTGCGGCGCGTTACAGACTTTCTCAATACCGCCGGACGCTCCCTCCTCGACACCGTCGAACGCGCCCGCAATCGCTTCTCGGTCGAAATGGAGTTCGAAGAAGCCGCCCGCCAGCACCAACGACTCGACAAGATTGGTACCACGCTCAAACTCCTCGACGATATCGCCATGCCCATCGACGCCGCTCACGGCATCGCCGTCACCCCCTCCAGCGAGCCACAAGCCGTCGAACTGCGCCCCATGCTCGCCGGAGCCTGGCAACCCGCCATTCGCTTTCCCCTAGCCCAGGAAGTCGCCGCCGATAAGCCCATTTCTCTCGATCGGCGCCTCCGAGAGGTCTTGGAAATACCCCTGCCACCCCAAGCCCCTGTCAGCCAACGCCAGGAGCATCTAGCCCTCCTAGCTCGCTGGTTTTACTCCAGTTGGCGGGACGGAGAGTGGCTGCCCTTAGACAACCTGGGAGCAGTCCCCTATCGTCGCTTAGTGAACATGGTCCACCGCGTAGCGACGGCAACCCATTCGAGTTAGGACTACGCCGTATAGGTTAGACTACGGCGAATTCTGATCCGAAAAGCTAATCTTTTTCCCTTTCCACGCCGATAGAGTTACTATGGTGTCGGCTGAACTCCTGGTAGTCCCAGAAAATCAAAATGCGGTTCCGGACACTCACAACGTCGACCGGATCAAGCGAAATTTTCTCGCCAATCTGAATCAAGAGCTGCGGACGCCATTAACCGGCATTCTCGGCATGTTGGATCTGTTAAGCGAAACCTCCCTCACCGAAGAGCAACTCGACTACGTCAGTTCGTCCCGTTCCTGTGCCGAACTGCTCTTGGAGTCCCTCACGAACGCTATCGAGTACTCCTCACTAACCAGCGGCACCACCGGCCATACGTATTCCGAGTTCCGCCCCGCAGAAATGTTACAAGCGGCCGTCGCCGCCCGCGAACCGAAAGCCCGCACTCGCGGTCTCCATCTGAGCCATTTGTTAGATCCGCAACTCCCAGAAGTCGCCATCTCCGATCCTCATCGCGTTCGCCAAGTCCTAGATGTCCTGCTCTCCAACGCCATCAAATTCACCAGTTCCGGGGAAATCGAAGTCATCGCCAGTGCCGCGCCGGACCTCGATGGTCGAGTCTGGCTCACCGTCTCAGTTCGCGATTCCGGCCCTGGCATCGAACCGACTCATCTTCCGTCGCTTTTCTCCGGCGGCAACAGAACCGACAATCCCCTCTCAGCCCACTCCCCCGGCCTTAAAATCGGTCTCCCCCTCGCCAAACAAATCATCGAAGGCATGGGCGGCAGCTTGCGCGTGCAATCCTATCCCGGCCAAGGTAGCTTGTTTACTTTCTCCATCCCCGTCAGCGCCAAAGCAAGCGAAACCGCCCCTCCCCTTCTCGTACAACCCACCGTCGCCACCTCCCGGCGCATCCTACTCGTAGAAGACAACGCGGTAGCCCAACGCTTCATGAAAACCCTCCTCGAACGCCGTGGCTTTGACGTCACCGTCGCTCCTCACGGTGAAGCAGCTATTCAGATCGCACACCAAGCCAAATTCCATCTCGTCCTGATGGATCTCCAAATGCCGGGCATCGATGGCCTGGAAACTACCCGCCGCTTGCGACTCTTGCCGTCCATGGCCGTCGTCCCCATCATTGCCTGCACCGCCAACCCTTCCTCGGAAGTGTGGGCCGATTGCACCGCCGTCGGCATGAATGACTTCTTATCGAAACCGGTCTCCAAAAGCGAACTCTTCACCGTTCTGGACCGTCATACTTCCAGCAAAATCCGCTTCGCCAGCCCAAATTAGCCGTTCGATACCCCGCTCGGAACTCCCCGAGTCGGATAAAACGCATCCCGAAAGTACTCCACCTTCGTCTGCTCCCCCAACACCAAGCTGATCACGTCAAAACGAACCGACATCCCTTCCATTGATGCCAGTCTCACATACTCCTCCGCGGTACGTCCCAGCAACTTCTCCTTCGCTCGATCCACCGCTCGCTCCGGCATGCTCATCTCCGAACTCGTACGCGTCTTCACCTCCACAAACACCAACGTCTTCCCCTCCACTGCCACTAGGTCAATCTCTCCACGCCCCCCCTTGCGTCGATAGTTCCGCGCCACCACCGTCCAGCCCATCTCCTGAATAAATCGCTGGGCCCAGTCTTCCCCCTTCTCGGCTACCTGCAAATGCTTCGCAAATCCTTGACGTCCACGCGCCGCTTGGCGCCGACGGTCCAGCCATCGTCCTGCTCCAATCAAAACCTTCCGAACGATTCCCATGCCCACCTAGTGCGTCCGAACTAAGAGATTTCTCCGCTCATCGATCGGCCCTTCACTACATCCAGGAAGGCTTTGGCGGCATACGAAAGCGCCCGCCGAGCCGGATACACCAAGTGAACCTGCCGATCTACCCGCAACTCCTCCACTCGAATCTCCCGCAACTGCCCCCGTTCGATCTCGGCCTCCACACACATCTTTGGCAAAAACGCGACCCCTTCGTTTTTCTGCACCATCTGACGAATCGTTTCTACCGTCGGCATCTCCACGTCCATGTTCAAGGCCACCCGATGCCGTTGAAACTCCCGCAAAACCACCTCCCGATAGGGCGACAACACGTTATGCGCAATAAATGTCTCATTCCCCAGTTCGGTAATCGAAACGCTCTCCCGATCCCCCAACCGGTGCTCCGGGCTCACCACAAACGCCAGATGATCGGTGAAAATCACCTCTGCCTGCAGACGATCGTCCTGCGGATCAAACGAAATCACCCCAAGCTCCAGCTCCCCATCAATCAGTTGACTCGGAATATTGCTCGAAAGGCTCCGCCGTACTTTCACCTTCACCTTCGGGTACAACCGACGATAATTCACAATATGGTGCAGCAAATACAAGCTCGTCGATTCGTTCGCGCCCACAACCAGAACCCCCGACGAATTGTCCCGCATCTCCGCCAACGCGATGTTCATCTCCATCGCCAAGTGATCGAATCGACGGGAAAAATCGAACACAATCTTTCCCGCATCAGTCAGCAAAAGCTCTTTGCCCGACCGATCAATCAGTTTCTCCTTCAGCTCATGCTCTAATCGCTGAATCGCCAAAGAGACCGCCGGCTGGGTGCGAAGGATCTTTTCCGCCGCCCGAGAAAAACTCTTCTCGGTGGCTACAGTCTGAAAAACGCGGAGAGAGTACAGTTCCATTGAAGTGGAACTATACTACAGCATAACCAACGCTTATCGCACGTGCGAATGGAATAAATTTGCCAAATTGTGCTGCGAGTGCAAGAATCGAGGTTTGACTGAGGTCATTTACCAATGAATCAGCGCATTCACATATTCGATACCACCCTCCGCGACGGTGAGCAATCCCCAGGTTGCTCCATGACCGTCCCCGAAAAACTGAAGATGGCCGCCAAACTCGTCGAGCTCGGAGTCGACATTATGGAGGCCGGGTTCCCTATAGCCAGCCACGGCGATTTTGAAGCAGTCGACGCCATAAGCCGCGAGTTCGGCAATCGCGACCTCACCGTTGCGGCCCTCGCCCGGTCCACTCGGCTAGACGTAGAGCGCGCCGGACAAGCCCTCAAGCACGCCAAGCGCGCCCGCATCCATACCTTCATCGCCACCAGCGACATCCACCTCCAATACAAACTCCGCAAGTCGCGCGAGCAGGTGCTCGAAGAAGCCGTCAAGGCTGTCGAGCTCGCCCGCACCTATACTGACGACGTCGAGTTCTCCGCTGAGGACGCCAGCCGTACCGATCCCGACTACCTCGAACAAGTCGCCCGCGCCGTCGTTGCCGCCGGAGCCTCCACCGTCAACTTACCCGACACCGTCGGCTTCTCGGTGCCCACCGAGTACGCCGCCTTCATCGGTCGTGTCGTCAAGGCTATCGGCGACAAGGCTATCGTCTCAGTCCACTGCCATGACGACCTCGGTCTGGCCGTGGCCAACTCCCTAGCCGCCGTCGAAGCCGGCGCTCGTCAGATCGAATGCACCATTAACGGGATCGGCGAACGCGCCGGCAATTGCTCGCTTGAAGAGATCGTCATGATCTTCAAGACCCGCCAGTCCATTCTGCCCTATGAGACGCGAATCAACACGGAATACTTATTCAGCGCCAGCCAGTTACTCACTTCGATGATCACTTTCGGCCCCCAGCCGAATAAGGCGATTGTCGGCGATAACGCCTTCGCCCACGAAGCGGGCATTCATCAGGACGGCTATCTCAAGAATAAGTCCACTTACGAAATCATCGACCCTAAAACCGTGGGAGTGCCCGAAGGCCGCCTCGTCCTCGGCAAGCACTCGGGCCGCCACGCGATGGCCTCCCGCTGCTTGGAACTTGGTTTCCTTGACGTCACGAAGGAAGAAATCGACGGGATTTATCAGGGCTTCACCGCTCTCGCGGACCGCGTCAAAGGTGTTCGGAACGATCAAATCATCGCGCTCTGCAAAGAAGTCATCGCCAAGCGCTCGCCGATTTCGGCTTAAAAACACACATGCAACTGAACGTATTGATTCTCCCCGGCGACGGCATAGGGGTCGAGGTAACTCGGGAAGCCGTTCGTGTTCTTGAAACGGTGGCGACTAAGTTCGGCCACACCCTCCTGCTTACCGAAGGTTTACTCGGCGGTATCGCCATCCACAAGACCGGCACCCCGTTCCCGGAAGAAACGGCACGCCTCGCCGTCGAAGCCGACGCCACTCTCATGGGCGCAGTCGGCCTCCCGGAGTTTGATAACGCCCCGCCAGAACTACGGCCTGAAAAGGGCCTCCTCGGTATCCGAAAGGTTCTCGGCGTCTATGCCAACCTTCGCCCCGTCAAAGCTTATCCGGCCCTCATCGAGAGCAGCCCGCTCAAGAATCACCTCGTCGAAGGTACGGACATGATCATCGTCCGCGAACTCAACGGCGGGATCTATTACGGTACCCCCCGCGGCATCGAAGGCTCCGGCGATACCGAACGCGGCACGAACACCATGACCTACACCCGCGCCGAAATCGCGCGGATCACCCGCATGGCCTTCGGGCTCGCCCGCAAGCGCCGCAGAAAACTGGCCAGCGTTGACAAATCCAACGTCCTTGAAACCTCGCAGCTTTGGCGCCGGGTGGTGAACGAGATCGCCCCCGAATTCCCGGATGTCGAACTCGAACACATCCTCGTCGACAACGCCGCCATGCAGCTCGTCCTCAACCCCCGTCGCTTCGACGTCCTCGTCATGGAGAACATGTTCGGCGACATCCTCAGCGACGAAGGTGCCGTCCTCGCCGGCTCGATTGGCATGTTGCCGTCGGCCTCAATCGGCGACCAGCGCCCCTCCGGCGCCTGGGTTGGCCTCTACGAACCCGTCCACGGTTCGGCCCCCGACATCGCCGGCCAGAACAAGGCCAACCCCTTGGGCGCCATCGGTTCGGTCGGTGCAATGTTCGAATATTCCTTCGGCCTGATGAAAGAAGCGGCGGCCGTTAATGCCGCCATTGAAGCCGTCCTCGATTCCGGCCGCACTACCGCCGACTTGAAACCCAAGGGCATACCCGCCACCACCACCGAAGTAGGAGAAGCTGTTGCCAATGCCATCCAATAAGCCGCGTACCATCATTGAGAAAGTTTGGGATAGCCACATGGTGGCCGAAAAACAGGGCGCTCCCGCAGTGCTCTTTATCGATCTTCATCTCGTCCATGAAGTAACCTCGCCCCAAGCCTTCTCCGGCCTCCGCGCCCGCGGTGTCAAAGTCCGCCGACCCGACCTCACATTTGCTACCGTTGACCATTCCACCCCGACCACCCCGCGCCATCTGCCCATTATTGATCAGATCGCCGCCACCCAGGTCGCCCAACTGGAAACCAACGCCACCGAATTCGGCATCCCTTATTTCGGCTTCCAAAACTTGAACCAAGGTATAGTCCACGTCATAGGACCGGAACAGGGCTTGACCCAACCCGGCATGACCGTCGTCTGCGGCGATAGCCACACCGCCACCCACGGAGCCTTCGGCGCCCTCGCCTTCGGCATCGGCACCAGCGAAGTCGAAATGGTCCTCGCCACCCAGTGCCTCCTCCAACGTCCCTCGAAGACGTATGAAGTGAAGGTGGAAGGAACCCTCAAACCCGGCGTTTCGGCCAAAGACATCATCCTCGCCCTCTGCGCGAAAATCGGTATCGGCGGCGGCACCGGTTGTGTCTTCGAATTCACCGGTTCGGCCATCCGCGCTCTCTCGATGGAAGAACGCATGACCGTCTGTAATATGGCCATCGAAGCCGGCGCCCGCGCCGGACTCATCGCCCCCGATGAAAAAACTTACGAGTATGTGAAAGGTCGTAAGTACGCCCCCAAGGGCGAAGACTGGGACAAAGCGCTCGCCTACTGGAAGACGCTGCCGACCGACGAAGGTGCGACTTACGATTTCTCGACCACCATCGACGCCGATACGCTCGAACCCATGATTACCTTCGGCACCAACCCCGGCATGGGCATAGCCATCTCCGCCTCGGTCCCCAACCCCGCCGATTCCGCCGATCCGCTCGAACGTGAGTCCCTCCGCAAGGCGCTGCTTTACATGAACCTCCAAGCCGGCCAAGCCATCGCCGGCCAAAAGATTGACGTGGTCTTCATCGGTTCCTGCACCAACTCGCGCCTCACCGATCTCCGTGCCGCAGCCAGCGTCCTCAAAGGGCGCAAGGTCAACGCCAACGTCCGGGTGATGGTCGTTCCCGGGTCGCAGGAAATCAAACGTCAAGCCGAAGCCGAAGGCCTGGATAAGATATTCCGGGATTCCGGCGCCGAATGGCGTGAGGCTGGCTGCTCCATGTGCATCGCTATGAACGGCGACCAACTCTCGCCCGGCCAGTACAGCGTCTCCACTTCGAACCGTAATTTCGAAGGCCGGCAAGGCAAGGGCGGCCGGACGTTCCTGGCCAGTCCGCTGACGGCGGCGGCCAGTGCCGTGATGGGTGTCGTGACCGACGTGAGGAGCTTATAAGCATGCGGATCCATTCCACGGTGGCTGTGCTACCGAACGACAACATCGATACCGACCAGATCATTCCGGCCCGGTTTTTAAAGACGATCTCCAAGGACGGGCTCGGAGACCAACTTTTCTGCGATTGGCGCTACGACGCCGACGGGTCGCCGAAGGCCGATTTCGTCCTCAACACCCCGGCCGCGAAGGCGTCCCAAGCGCTGCTCGCAGGCGACAATTTCGGCTGCGGCTCCAGCCGCGAACACGCCCCCTGGGCGCTGACGCAGTACGGTTTCCAAGCTGTTCTCTCGACGAGCTTTGCAGACATTTTCAAGCAAAACTCTCTGAAAAATCGCCTTCTTCCGATCGTGATGCCGAAGGATGTTCACGCGGCGTTGTTTGCCGCACTGGCCGAAAACCCGGCGCTGCAGTTAACGATCGACCTTCCGACGCAGACCTTGAGTTGGCCGGGTGGGCCGTCGATGTCGTTTCCGATTGATGCGTTTGCCAAGGACTGTCTACTCGAAGGGGTAGACGAGATTGGGTACGTATTGAAGCAGGACGCGGCGATCGCGGCTTTTGAAGCGCAGCGACCGACTTCGCTGAACACATTATCCTGAGAAGGTATCGGATTAGGAGCCACTCTTCTCTTGTGAGGCGGCGCAGGATGCGCTTTTCCCACGACTCTCCTTCCACTCTGTGTTTTTCACAAAGGCCCGGTTCCCTCGCCGGGCCTTGTTTTATGTGCGACCCTCTGTACGCGGCCCCTCCGTGCCAACATCACTGAGACATTTTTTGCTTCCTAATTAGAGCCCGGCCAGAATTACCTCCTTTCCGCCGTTGGCAGCCCTGGCCCAGGAACATGCTATACAGCACTTGGTCGCCGTTCACTTTCTCCGCCCTCCTCCCTCCCCAACACGCTCACCCGTCGACACTTCCAGGCACACCGCTCCGAGCCCCCTCGGTTCGCTCTCTCTTTCGGGCCTAAATCGCTTTTAGTGGGTCTTCGGCAGCGGCCCACTCAGATGCCGCATGTCCGCCAACAACCCAACATTGTGCGTCAACGCCGCCCAACCCACCTGCCAATCCTGCCCCCCAATCCGCGCCTCCGTCTGCGCCCTCCGATGCCGCCACTGCCGAAACGTCTCCCCCTTCCAACTCTCGGCAAAGCGCTTCGAATCCTTCGTCGCTATCCCGTTCTCCAGCCCCTCTTGCCCAACTCCGCTCCCATCGCCTTACTGTCAAATCTCCGATCCCCCACCACCACACTCACCGGCAATCCCCACTTACCTCCACTCAACTTCCGCCTACCGCCTGATGGCCTCGACCCACACCAAACAGCGAGGAGACGGGGAGAGCCGTAAATCCTGGACGAGCTCTACTTATCGCAAGTTACCTCTCCGGTTGGAAAATCCCTTTGGCACGCCACCCCTGATCCCGGTCCCGGTGCAGTTTTCGCTCGAGCTGATTTAATTGGGACAGGCTACTGACGAATTCTCAAAAACGGGCGGAACATCGAGCCCCATCAACTCTACATCGCGACCAAACCGGCAACATCATCAGCCAGCAGCATCCACACAGAAATGCATTGATACCCACGATCAATGCCTCCTCGCTGTTTGGTGTGGGTAGCGAAAAAGCGCTGAGTCGGAGGGGCTTTCGGGTCGATGAAGGAAGCATGGACTGCGGGGCGGGCTTGTTCGGAGTTGAGCGCGTCGTCGCCGAATCGTCGGCGCGACGGTGGAAATGTGGAAATCGGGCCTAAACGCGATTTCCAAGGGCGGTGGGAAGGGAGGGAAAACCTGAAGTTGGTTTTCCTCGCTTTCCACGGCGCGTCATTTCCACGGTCGCCTACTTGGACTATTGGACGGGCTCCGACCGTCGATGCTG
>Ga0209086_10000385_pt1 | contig 38334 bp, 71 predicted proteins | sample M_130207_XF_Meta_FD_187312 | JGI IMG/M metagenome (GOLD analysis project Ga0209086, IMG submission 187312) | Freshwater microbial communities from Lake Montjoie, Canada to study carbon cycling - M_130207_XF_MetaG (SPAdes) (version 2) | ecosystem: Environmental > Aquatic > Freshwater > Lake... | reverse complement strand
TATCATGAACCAGTACCCATGATGGCCGCAGGCCATATTGGCCATCGGACAAAATATGTGCCGCAGGCCATATTGGCCATCGGACAAAATATGTACACAAAAGTGTACATAAATTTTCCCCTACCATAATTTAGGTATTGCTAAATATTTTATTATTTTTATGTACCTAATTGCACCTATGACTCACGTTTGCATTTTTTGGACTTTTTTTTAAAAAATTGGGTAGAAGTGGTAAAAAGTGTCAAAATGTGTTGAATTTGGACCCATAAAATAGGGAGAAGCCTTTTTGCACCCCATTTTCCTGCCTAGCACCCACTTTTCATATATAACAAAAAGCCATTTAGGGTTACCCTCTCCGTAAACTCTCCCCTTTTTTTCGGCTGAAATTTTTTTTTCGTGGGAGAAGCCATGCTAAAGAACTTAGCATTCTGTGAGCATCCTTAAACGTATGGCCTTTAAGTTATATACACAAAAGTGTACATGGTTTTGGCCTAGGCTGCGCGTGGCGGCCTGATGAAGGTTCGAAGAAGACAGCATCGAACGTTTAGGTCTAACGGTGAAAGCTGAGAGGTGCTCATCGCGGCGGATGAGACTTTTTGCGCAGGAGGAGAATCGGGGAGGAATGTTTTCTTAGGGGGTTAACAAATCCTGACTTTAGGTCCCACTGTGGGTTCAGTTATCTATGTAGACATTTAAAATACAAGTATACGTAATAAACGGATACATTGCAACTATTAATTTTAATTTAATATTAGATTTACTCTCATCCTAGGTTCTGGAGCAGGGTCGACGAACCGTCGATTTCGCCGCATATGATGGTGCAGGTGACTCCAGATTTTTAACATGTCCAGTAAGAGGAATTCAGCAGCGGGGTCCACATTGTTTAATGGTTCAGGGATTCGCGTGGTGAGGTTCATTAACAGAATCATAACTTCGAGGTTAGTGAGGTTACAAATTTATGATAGGATATTTTACATTGCAAAATAAAGTTATGCACATGGTGTGGATAACTTTATTGTGTACCAGGCAAAATAAATTTGGCCCGTATAAAAAATAGTATTACATTTGTTCTTTCTTAATCTAAAACATTAAAGCTTATGTCTTACTACAAAAGTACGTTGTTAACCACAAACAACCACAAAACAATTAAGGGTGCTAAATTAGGTTATATAACCTATATTATGTACATGTCACCTTATACTGATAATAGTCAGGGTGTTAATTTATGTCCACATGCTAGTGCAGGGTGTTCCGCGGCCTGTTTATTTAAGTCAGGGTTTGGCGGGATGTACGATACAGTTCAGGAAGGTCGTCGTAATAAGACAGAGTGGTATTTAGAAAATCGCAAAGAGTTTTTAGCTCAATTAGATTTAGAGGTGGGTAAGGCTATTAAAAAACATGAGGGTAAAGCTATTGTTACATTTAGATTGAATGGTACTAGTGATATACGTTGGGAAAAATTAAAGATACGTGAAGGTAAGAATATTTTCGAATTATACCCTGATGTACAATTTTATGATTATACCAAAAACCCTAAGCGGTTTGACGGGTCCATGCCTAGTAATTATCATTTAACCTTTAGCAGGAGTGAAGACAATGATAAGTCAGCAATGAGTGTATTGTCTAAGGGTTATAATGTAGCCATGGTATTTAATAAGTTACCTGAAACGTATAACGGTTATAGAGTAGTTAACGGTGATGAAACTGATTTACGTTTTCTGGACGAGCAGGGTGTTATAGTTGGTTTGAAGTATAAAAACCAAACAGGTAAGGGTGCGAATAATAAGGTAGCATTTGAAACGGGGTTTGCCATTGCTATATAGGGTGGGTGTACACAATTGTGTACCACTTAAAATTAATTTGTTTAATTGAATAGATAAAACTATATTTGCTATATGAAACGTAAGATAAAGGAAGAAACGGAAGTTAAGTTTACCCAGTACGGCCAGTTGAGTTATCTTGATGAAGGTGAGCCTGAAGTTACCTTATATGTTGATGATAGGCCTGTAGGTATAATCAAGGTATGGTTGGATAGTGAAATGAATAATAGAGAGTATATTTGTTTGAATTATGAGATTGTTTATTTAGATACATTAAATAAATTTAGTTTAGCATGATACAGGATATAAAAGCCAGATTGATATTGGATATTAAAGTAGGTGACAGGTTATATGTTATAAATGACAGGGGTAAGTTCCTGCGTACCATAGGTTGGGTTGGTGAAAATATGTTTGAGTGGAAGTGGGGTTGGGCTGACAGGATGCAGGTAGATATCAATCCTGATATCAAAAGTAAGGTTAAGTATATGGTGATTCAAAAATAATTTTAAAATAAATAAGATTAAATTTGGTTGGTAACAAATTTAGTAGTATATTTGCATTCTATTATTCACCAATTAAAAAATTAAGATTATGAATTACGACAATCAGGTTAAGGAAATTTTATCGGCTCATGGCCTAGATTTCCGTATTGAGAAAGCGCCGTTAATTGCTTTAAACGAGAGTGGCGAACAAGTTATCACTCCGTATTATGGTTTAATTAATACAGCCACAAATGAAGTTATCAATACATGTAAAGAAGGTTACACTGTATCACAGAATGCAGATGTGGTTGAAATGGTTATCAAAGGTATGGAAAAATTTGGTAGCAATTTATCTGTATCAAAAGCGGGAAGTATTAATGGTGGTCGCAGAGTATACATGCAGTTGGCTATTGAAGGTGACAGTAAGGTAGGTGATGACATCATTAAGCGTTATGTTACTGTTATTGACAGTAATGATGGCAGCACAGGGTTAAGTGTTGGTATTGGTGATTTGACCATGTCATGTCAAAATCAGTTTTTCCGTTTCTACAGAGAAGGTAACGCGAAGTTTAGACATACGGCTACATTGAATGAGAAGATTAAATCAATCCCTACATTAATTGAAACGGCTTTATATGAGAGTCTTCGTCAAGTTGAAAGGTATCGTAAATTTGTATCAACACCTGTATCACAGATGTTAGCCAACAAAATGGTTAAGCATGTGTTGGGATATGACAGAGTGATTACCAGCACAGCAGAATTGGCGAAGTTAACACAGAAGTCAGTTAACATCATGGACGGTTTGTATTCTCACATTGAAAAAGAGATGGCTCAAAAGGGTGAAAATATGTGGGGGTTGCATAGTGGTATCACATCATGGACAACACATGAGAGAAAAGCACCTAAGCGCCAAAATGGTCACATGGAGAATTTGTTGGTTGGTACATCGTATAAGAAAAACCAAGCAAGTTTTGAATTCGCTTTAAGTGAGTTGGACTTGGCTTAACCTATAGAGAACTCTGCTTTAAAATCCGAAAGAGTTATTCACACATGTGGATAACTTTTTTTGTTTTATTCAATACTAAAGATTTTAGCAATTACTAAAGAATTTAGTAAAGGTGTGTAGGTTGGAGTATACCTCCCGATTTGTAGTCGTCTTGCACAATTGCTAGGCAAATATAGGATTATATTTTGGAATAAAAAAATCTTTTTTTTATTAAAATAAATTTGGATTGTAACAAAAGTTGTCTTATATTTGCTTTCTAAAACATAAAACAATGCCAAACCACGTAACAAACGAAGTAACCTTTTTAGGAAGTACAGAAAGAATTAAAGAATTAAGAGAGAAATGTAAGGGTAAAGACAGCCCATTTAGTTTTCAGGCTTTTTGTCCTATGCCTGATGAGTTGATAGGAACGAGTAGTCCAGCAAAGATTGTAACTGAGAAGGAGTTACAGGAGTGGAAAGACAAGTTAGCGAGTGGTGAGTTAAATGAGTGGGAAAGGGATTATAGACCTATCACCAAAGATGAGCAATATGAGTTAAAGGGTAAGTATGGTGCTGATAATTGGTATGATTGGCATATACATAGTTGGGGTACGAAGTGGGATTGTTATGACCACAGAGGCGAGGGTGATGATGGGTTTGTTATATTTGAAACAGCGTGGAGTACACCTATTAGGGCTTTGGTTAAATTAAGTGAGATATTTGAGGATATTACTATTGAGGTGAGATATGCTGATGAGGATTTTGGAAGTAATGTAGGTACATATACCCTACAGGGTGGTGAGATAGTAGATATGTTTCAACCCGATTATAGCAAAGATAGTATTAAATTAGCAATGGAGATATTGGGTGATATGTCATATTGGATTGAGGATAGATTGTGTGAGGATATCCAAGATGATAGTGAGTTAGATGATTTCAATACTTGGTTGGTAGAGATAGCCCACGAGGAAGGTAATTTATTAGATGAGTATGCTGTTCCTGTATTGGAGAAGTTATTGGAGTTGGCTATTGCTGATGAGCAATTTGAGAGAGCAGGGCAGATTAAACAACTGATGAAGGTAAAATTAAATTCGGATAATCTAAAATAAATTTGGTAGTTACCAAAAATAGTATTATATTTGCAATCTAAAACACTAAAACTATGGGACAGTATTACAATGCAGTCATTTTAGGCAAGAACAAAAAGACAGTTAGTAAGTGGTTATTATCACACGACTTTGGTTCAGGGCTTAAACTAATGGAGCATTCATGGGTTGAGAATGAATTCGTAAAGAGTTTTGAACGGCTTATTTTAAACAAACCTGAACATGTTGTTTGGGGTGGTGATTATGCTGATAAGTGCAAAGGGTTGAAGACAAATGTTTATGACCGTTGTAAGGATAGTAATAAAGTTCCTAAAGATGAAGTATATCCTGTTTCGGTGTTGGCGAGTAGATATGTGATTAACCACAGCAAAAAAGAATATGTTGATAAGACAAAGATTATTCCTGATAATGACGGTTGGTATATACATCCGCTGCCGTTGTTAACTTGTGAAGGTAACGGCAGAGGTGGTGGAGATTTCAGGGGTGATAGTTATTTGATTGGTAGTTGGGCGAGAGATTTAATTAGCATAGGTAGAGAAGTACCAGAGGACTATAAAGAACTAATTTTTGATTTGGTTGAGAATTAGTCCTATATTTGCGTAAACAAAAAATAGATATATGAGATTGAGATTAGAGCAACTGCATTACAATTTAAAGGTTTTGGGGTTAATGGGTATTGACAATAACAAGCCGTTGTCCTATTCAGGATTTAAAAACAGGGCCAGTGTTCACAAGTACGGTAAAAACTATAAGGTTGTTTTCGTTGGGCATCCACGACAGAATCTATTTGGGTTTTATGTAATGTGGGGTGCTGACAGCAATGTCATGAAAGAGGCGTATGATTTATATGTATCTCTGGTTAAGGGTGATATGACTGGATATAATGAAGGTGACATCCAGTGGGGTAACTGTGGTATTCCTATATCGTATGGTGAACTACGAAGTTATGTTGAGGAAAATAATTTTGTTTAATTGGAAATTTAATCTTACATTTGTAAAAAAATAAATTATGGGTAATTATAACAATTCACTTGGGTTAATTCATTTTCAACTGCATACGATGTATGACGGTGATATCAAAGAAGGTTTGCTTAAAATATTCTCACACGATTTGGATTTTGTTGAGAATGTGGATTTCTTTCGTAAAGATACCTTAACGAAGGGTTATCTTAATGAAGCCGACAGGTTGGTAGCAGAGTATATGTCAAAGAATCGTAGATTAGATAATCTAAAAAAGATTACTGATGCTGTTGAGAAATTGGCGAAGAAGGTGTTTGGTAATGTTAACTATTATGAACATTATGAGGTTTCGGTTGATGAAGTTGATGATTATAATTATACGGTAGCAATTGCTTATTATTATTAAAAAGTTATATATGAAAAGTACAGAATACAAAAGGGCGATATTAGATTTAAGGATTGATATCATGAATGACATCAAGAGTATGTTTTTGAGTAATGATGTTAGGGTGATTGAATTACACAGACCGTTAATTTATATCGTTGTTGACGACCAAACGAATCATTGTGTTAAGAGGGTTGATGGTGAATCGGGTAAGGTACATATTGATACTGCTGATTATGATTACTGGTTAGAGTTTCAAGATTTACCTTTAGATATCTTAATAGGGATATTGGAGGCGTTGGAGGATGGTGATTATAATGATTGGGATGTTTAAAAATAAATTTGGTTTGTAACAAATTTTGTCTTATATTTGCACTCTAAAACTTAAAGCAATGAAATTAGAATTAAAAAATGTAAAGATTAATGAAGCATTTAGCGAAGAAACGCTGATGTTCAAAGCAGATTTGTATGTTAATGGTAAGAAGGTTGCCTATGCTGAAAATGACGGTAGAGGTGGCTGTACTTTTTATCGTGAGTATTCAAGAGAGTTAAGACCTATTATTGAACAAGCAGAGGCGTATTGTAAGACCTTACCTTCAAAGTTTGTAACCTATGGTGAAAAGACCATAGAGATTGAAAGCGATTTGGAACATTGGATAGATACGAATGTATATGACATATCGAATAAGAAAGTGATTGAGAAGCATAAAAAGAAGTTGGCTAAAGATATGCTTAAGGGTATTTGTTATAGCAAAAATTTCAACGAAAACGGATATAAGATGTTGAGTTGGAAGGGATATACACTTGAACAAATCTTAAATAGGAATGAAGGTAGGTTACATGTAAGAAGAAAACTTCAAGAGTTGATTGATAGGGGTGAAACAATATTAAATACAAATTTACCCAAAGATAATTTTGGTAATTACTTATTTTAATCTTATATTTGCATTATGGAAAAAAGAGAAAGACAAAGATACGATAGTCAAGTAATAATTACTTGGTGTATTATTGGGATTGGTGCTATATTAATGGCTATGCTGTTAGGCACTATGGTTTTAGATTTAATTAATCACTTTAAAAAATAATCTTATGGGATTTTTTAGTTGGCTAACAAGCGATACCGAAAAGAGTATAGCAAATAATTATAGTACTAGAAGTACATTTCCAGTACATATGATTACGGAAGACGGACAAATATTCACCGAGAATAACTACGATGGTTATGGTGTGTTCGGCGGGAAAGATTTATATGTACTAGCAGCGGAGATGAACGGGTATAAGGGGGAAACTGATGAAGAAACCCGTCAACTATTCTTTGATAAGATATGGGTGCGAGGTATCATAAAGGGTGATAAGAGGTATTGTTATGGTGAGCATTTTGTAAGATATGATTTGCCTATTGAAAGTGAAGGCGGGTTATGTGCAAATGAATTAATTGCTGAGCATGGTTGGGAGAGTTTTGGTCAGGGTGGTGAGTTTGAGGATTGGGCGGAACAGGGATTAAAGATGCCTAAGTTGGTTGAGAGGTTACCAAATACAAATAGTGACTGGAAGCAATGGTGGGATAGTTTACCATATCCTGAAAGTTGTGGTGACCAAGGATTCTTTTATCCTGATGATGAGGAAGATGAGTGTGATGAGTGTGGTAGAATAATGGATGGTGGTGAATGTGAATATTGTGACAGAGAAGATGAAGAATAGTTTTGTTTTTAGTTTTAGATTGATGAATGCATTGGTGCCGTTAGAAATAACGGCATCTGTGTTTAGTGTACACAAATGTGTACCTATGTGCGCGCGGGTGAAAAATAAATTTGGTTTGTAACAAAATTAGTATTATATTTGTAAAAACATTTTAATTATGCAATTATATCGAGTAAAATTAAACGAAGGACACACAGCAAGGCCTGACCAAATTGCTGGTGATTATTTGGGTGGCTATGAAACAATAGACCCGATGTTATATACAAGGCGTGAAGCCACAAAGAAAGCCAAGATGTTTGGCGGTAGCATCGTACCGTTTGGTAGAGATTATCACCTTAACGAGTTAAAGGTAATACAAATACCCAAAGCACAATTAAGCGAGAGGTTATTAAATGAATTAAGGGACAGGGAAGTGTTTACTGATACAGATAATATGTTAGAAGAAGTAATGTATTCCAGTGATGTATTTGAAGCCATATTGGGTTATGTAGATGAAGAAATAAAACTACAAAAGTTAATTACTTGGGGCAGTTATCAACCATTCATAGATGAACTGTTGGTTTTAAATGAATTAACCAAAGATAGTCAATACGTAATGATTACAACAATTTAAAAATAAATTTGGTTGGTAACAAAAATAGTATTATATTTGCATTCTAAACTTTAAATCATGAAACAAACAAAAGAATTAGTAAAGGAAGTTAGCGATTATGTTAATACCTTCAACAACAAAGGTCAAGAATTCTGCGAAGCAATGTCATGTGAGCACAGGACATTACAACAGTCATTCACAAAGTTATGCTTACAGTGGTTAGAACATTGTGCGAGTAATGAATATCGTTTTGACGGTAGAAACGAACAGTCACATCAGATTGCAAAAGAGTTATTAGCGGGGTTTAAAGATAAACAAATTAGAGATGGTTTTACAGGTGAAACATTAAAAATGATGTCCAAGCCAAGTGGTTATTTGGGTTGTATCTAAAAAATAATTTAAAAAAGTGGGAAAATATTCTCACTTTTTTTTGGTGGTTTCAATTTATAGTCTTATATTTGTATTCTAAACCAATCAATCATGGCAAACAAAATCAAAGTTCGTTTCAATTTAGGTAGAGGTAAAAATTATATGAAGTGGAAGATAGAGAGTAAAACTGGAGTTGAGTATCATAGTCCTACTGATGTTCAGTTAAAAATGTATGGCTGTCAATTAAAGAACAATCGTAAGACAGCAGAAAAGATATTCAATGGTGAAAATAAAGATGTATGTGCTTGGGTATTATGTGACGCGATTGATATTAAGTTTAATAACTTTGAGAAGGTATGGGTTAAAGATAGGGTAAGATACAATCCGAGAAAGTTCCCACATTGGGTTAATTACTTTGATAATGATGTGGATGGTTGTAAGTATAGTGAGGTTATCACCATTGATTATTGTTTATACGCAAAATAAATTTGTTGGTTAACAAAATTAATCTTATATTTGCTATCTAAACTTAATTACTATGGCAAAAAAGATTATTGAGATTCGTATGAATGTTTTGGTTGAATACGATACTGATTTGTATGACGAGGATGATGTTGTGAGCAAAAGCGTGCTTTGTTTTTACGAGGAAGATAAAACTGGAGTTGAAAACTTTTTACCAAAAGCAGCGGGGTTAGAGGTAATAGATTATATAACCACAGATAGTTTTGATGTTACTGACTAAAAATAAATTTGGTAGTTTGAATTTTTAATCTTATATTTGCAATCTAAAACATAAAACAATGGCAACAAAGCAATCAAAGTTATCAGAAATTGAAAAGTTATTTGCGAGTAAATTATCTTTAGCAGATAAGAAGTTACAGGCAGAGAAAAATGTAAAAGAAGAAATTCGTAAAAACAAAGAAGAAATCTTACGAGAGTTCTGCAAACCCATATGGGAATTTATGTTATATGTTCACCATAAATCGGGTGTAACATTTGCGAGATTTCACGATTCAAGAGGTAATTATGAAGTTAGGTTAATTACTACATACTCAAATGATTATATCAATACTGACTATAATGAGAAGTCATTCGAGGAAGGTATGAAGAAATTAGGTTATTGTGGCGATACAGCGTTGGGTTATGTAACATTTACAATCAATGATAGTTATCAACCTTATGCTTATTTTGGTCATGGTGGGGCTATGGAAGACAATAAGAAATACTTAACGGCAGAAGAATTCATTGATGAAATGACTAATAAAATATCAAGAAAAAAGAAATAAATTTTGTTGTTATTAAAAATAGTATTATATTTGCATTATGAGAAAGCCAAAATTTTACAAAGCAGAGTTAATAGAAGTTGAAGGTAATGTGTTAGATGAAGTTTATCCATATTTAAAGGACGAACAATTAACAATGGAAGAAAGAATGGGAAGTGAGGAGGCGAAGTGTCCTGAATGTAGCAACAATGAATGGTGGTTATTACCTGATGATAGTGTTGCTGTTAGAGAGGGTGGTAAGCCATACATTGAATGTTTAAATTGTGGGTTACAAACTCATTTATAATTAATGTACACATTTGTGTACCTTTAACCATAAAACAAATCGTATGAAGTACAAACAACATTTTAAGACAGAAGACATTGATTGGCAAGAAGCCCATGTAAACTCCAAACATAACTACGATGTATTGGAAGGTATTGATAAGGAACAGCGAGATAAGGGATTGTTGCTGTGGCGTAATTTCAGGCGCAATGTGGCTGACGGATATGCTTACTATCAGATAGTAAGGGTAACAAAGAAAACAGCCATTGTAGAGGTTTGTAGAGGTGTATGTTTAGATGAATGGACAGACAATATGTTGGGGTACGAATGTGAGTTACCATTAAAGATTGTTGAGGATTTAATTCGCCAGAAAGATGCTATGGAAAAACTATTTGGTGGTTTGTAAAAATAAACTTATCTTTGCCGTATGACAAAGACAAAATATGAAGTCCATACACAAAGTGGTATAACAGTTACCTATGTAACCCAAACGCGTAATGCCGAAGATATGATAATGAGTATCATTGAGAAGTATCAAAGGTTTGATGAATTTGGTAAACCTACAAACTTAAAGATAGTACAAGTTATTAACGGCGAAAGTAAAATAATATATACTCCAAAAATGTATAAATTTTTTACAAATAATTTGGTGGTTTCATAAAATAGTATTATATTTGCAATCTAAAACAATTTAACAATGGGAACAAAATTAACAAAGCACACTCTATTAAAGGGTGAAGGTATTAATCAGCACACACTTTATGGTGGTTTCTCAATGGAAACTGATGTATTGGAATTTCCAAACATTAAAGTTATCAAAGATAGTGTATTAAAACACGAAAAACCTAATGGCGATTTTTCTAACGAACACAAAGCGTTGCAAGTTAGCAAAGGTAATTGGGTAATGGGTAAGCAAGTGGAATACAATCCATTCAAGCGAACTATTAGTCAAGTGTGGGATTAATAGATTAAACAAACTATTAAAAAAGGTAAGAAAATTCTTACCTTTTTTTTTGGTAGTTTGGAAATATAGTCCTATATTTGTATTCTAAACTTAAAAACAATGGCAAACCCTTTAATTCATTCAAAGTCCAGCGTTAAGCGTTGGGGTGGTAAGGTAGAAGATTATTTGGCTATACACGAACTTATAGATAGTCCAAAAGCAACAATGAACAATAATAGTAGTCGTATGCTGACACATAACACTTGGTTTGCATACACAATCATTCCAAAGGTATTTGGGTATAACATAATTAATAGTGAAGGTAAAAGCGTTGATAGTGTTGATATTGCTATGTTACATATAGCAGAAGATTTCCGTATGAAGTTTGTGCCTACGCCACAAGATTATCTAAAACATATTGAATTACAAAGTTGGTTTAGTAATGGAGTTAAAGATATTGATAACCCCGAAGCTACAAAAATATGTGAAGATTTTTTAGAAAAAATTAGACAATAATTTGGTAGTTACAATTTTTAATCTTATATTTGCAATCTAAAACAATAAAACTATGTTGAATTTACAAGAAGCAGTACAAAAATGGAAAGAATTAGGTATCAATAATGCCGAATTTGAATTTGATTGTGGTGGTGATAGTATGAATGAAACCACACTTAATTTTTATGACAAGAAAGGCAAAGTCATTGAGAATAGTGATTTGGAAACTTACTTTGATAGTCAAGTGTATAAGAATGTAACTTTTTATGAAGCGTCTGACGGACATTATATTGGTGAGAGAGGTGTTGTGCATATTGAATTGGATAGTGAGAGTAAAGATGAAACTGAACATAGTTTTACCTATTTAAAATCGGCTGAAAGTGAGTTTAACGAACAATATACTGAAACAATTTATATTGATTTAACTGATGAACAAGCTACATTTCTTACTAAAAATGTTAGCAATATCAATGGTAGTGAGGGTGATGTAACAACACTTAATTTCAGTAGAGATTTCATTATGACTGATAAAGATGAAGAAATTGTGGTTGAACTAACTACATTAATTGAAAATACTGCGACTGAACACGAATTTGATAAAGCAGAAGGCGAAGCGTTGGATTGGTTTTCATATACAACAAATCGTGATAGTGATGAACTGACTATTGATGAAGGTAAACTCAAATTAGAAGTAAGCAGAACATTTGTAGTCTATTCGGAAAGTGATTAAAATAAATTTGGTTGGTAACAAAATTAATCTTATATTTGCATAATAAAAAAAACACACAATGAAAATAGTAATAGAAAACATACAATTTCCTTATGATTTAGGTTGCAGATTACTTAAATTAAAAAATGGTGATGAATGTCCTTTTGAGGAACTATCGGATATATGGAATGATATTAAGCCGTTATCCTTCAAAGATATTGCACAATTTGAAAACTTGGAACAAAGAAGGGTTGGAATAATTTGTTTGGGTATTGAAAGATTGGTGAGTGAAGTCAATCCTAAATTAATTAACAAGAAAGCACTCAACAAGCAAACCACTTGGGTAGATGAAAATGGTGAGCTGGTAACAAAGAAATTCAAAGATACCTACGAATTATACAAAGTTGATGGGAAGTATTTTAGCGAGGGGTTAAAAAATTCGTGGCAGAAAATGGAAGATTGTTACTTTGTGAAGTGTAAAGATACGAGTACGGATAGAGAGTATTTAATTTGGGTTGATGTTAGAAGTGTATATGATACAAACTTTACTGCGTGGGAAGATAGGTGGAATTTTGATATTAAGAAAGTTAATGCAATTCAATGTGTAGCTTGGACTATTCAAACCAATATTGCAGAAGGTAACATTGAGAAAATCATAAGACAGGGTGATTGTATCTTAATTAAACCTAAAAATATGAGCAGTAAAGGTCTTGTCAATGTTAGACATTTGACTGAAAAAGAATATACTGATTTGTTGGTTGCTGAAAGTTAAAAATAAATTTGGTGGATTGCAAATGTATTCTTATATTTGCAATCTACTTTTAAACAATCTAAACTAAAACAAAATGAGTTACAATTACAACAATCTATTTTTAGATGCAATGGACACCGAACAACAAAGAGCCATTGATGAAATCAAATTAAATAAAGAATTTGCCCTTCAACTGATTAATGATTTGGATAGGGTATTTCAAACAAATTATCAAGTTGAAGACGACCAAAATTGTGTTGTTATTCGTATGAAAAGAAGTGTAGGCAGTAGTTGGTATGGCTCATTCTCATTTGTTGTAAATAAGGACGGCATTAAATTTAGGTCAAGCAATTTGGGTTATTACGAAAGTAAACAATTTAAAGATTTGGGTAAGTTGTATGAGAAGTATAAAGGTAACGGAACAACTTGTGATGAAAACTTTTTGTTTGAAGGTGGTACAAGACACGGCTTTGTTAATTTTGTTATACCTATCTATCGTGTTGGTGATGACCTTAAAGGAGCATTAAGAGATATTATTCACCTTATGGAACAAAACCAATATTATAAAAGATTTTAAATAAAGTAATATGACAAACGAACAAGCAGAAGAAAAAAGGCAACAACTTATTGATAGGGTAATCTATAATATCAAAAAAGATATTGACAATGGAGATACAACAGCAATATATGAATTGCTTTCTTTTTGTCCTACCAAAAATCTTGTAGGGTTTTTACCAGAGGACGAGTGGGACGAATTTTTTGAACTTGAACAATACAATTCATAATCTAAATAAAGTAATATGAGAGTAGTAATTTTAATTTTATCATTCGTAGCAATGATTATATTGATTGTTATGTTGTGTAGAGCAAATGTACAAAGCAAATTCAAATATACGATTGAATACAACCAAGCAAAGTATAGCTGTGAAGATTATACAAATGAATTTGAATACCTTCCAGGTGGTGCTACAATTCGTTACATAAATGAAAATGGTGATAGCATATATCGTAGTGGAACATTTTATATTGAAAAAAACCGAAAATAAATTTGGTAGTTTGGAAATTTAGTTTTATATTTGCATTATTAAATCACAATCTAAATTAAAATTTTATGGGTACACGCAGTTTAACACATTTCGTTGAAAGGTACAAAGAAGTATCAAAAGACAAACGCAGAAAACCAAAAGTAGTTGACACCGAAATTGTTGTAATGTATAGACAATATGACGGTTATCCTAGTGGACACGGAATACAATTAGCCGAGTTTTTGACGAAAGGCAAATTGGTTAATGGTATTTCATTTGCTGAAACACAACTTTTATTTAATGGTATGGGTTGTTTGACAGCGCAAGTGGTTGCAAATTTCAAAGAGGGTGCAGGTAACATTTATTTACACCGAGCAGGTACAAAGGATTGTTGGGAAGAATACGATTACTATGTAATTGGTGATAATGATACAATGGAATTAACTTTAAAGTGTGTTGGTTATGGTGGTAAGGTTTTATTTGAGGGTACACCAAAAGAATTTATTGAGCAATTAGAAGAAATTGAAAAGGTGAATACTAGGGTTTAGATTGTGAATAGAGAAGGGCTAGGGTGATTCCTAGCCCAACTCATATACACAATTGTGTACATAGGTTGTAAAATAATGGGCCTTATATCGGAAATTATCCGATAAACTATTTAAAATTTTACATAAAAAAATTTGGTAGAAACAAAATTTAAAACTATATTTGTAAAAAAAAGATTATGCACAAAAGATTATTATTGTCATTGCCGACATTAGAGGGTGGTTTTACACATGTTGACGTTGAAGTATATTACAGTAAAGGTGGAATGAATTACTTTACAGGTAGTGTTGAGAGAAGGGGTTATTATCTTTCAGTACAGCCATTGAACAAAACATCTAACAGCGTAAGTTTCACAGCCTTCACTGGAGTTAAACAATTAGTCAGGGAAGCTGGTCGTTTTTCGTCAAAGGTATTGGCTGAATTCGTTGTAGATTATGATATGATGAATACAATGATTGAGCATATACTTGAAAAGAACAACATTAAATTGAATTTACCTGATAAACAAAGTTTTGCTAATTACCAGTTACTGTCAACTGTTATTGGTATGCAAACTGATACAAATTCTCATACTGAAGAAATAATGTTATCCACAAGGTGTTAATAACTTTTAAAAAATAAATTTGGTAGAATGAAAAATTAATACGAGATTTGATGTATTAATTCACAATCTAAAACAAATTAAAATGAAATCATTATTAGTAGTTATGGCAACTGCTTCAACTGAAAAAAAGTTAGTTAAAGACCTTGAAAATGCAATCGCTGAATGGAAGGAATGTCAAGATGATGAAAGAATGAGTGCTATCATTTTTTATTCTCAATTAATAATGTTAAGACACATTACTAAAGGTGATGTAAAGAAAGCAATGCAAGTTGTTCAAGATATGGAAAATGTGGATAATGTTGTGGGTAACTTATTTAATAATAAAAACTAAATAAATTTGGTAGAGTGCAAATGTAATCTTATATTTGCATTCTACTACTCACAATCTAAAACAAATTAAAATGAATTATCCAAAAGCACCTTCGGGTTCGTACAAAGCACCTTTAATTAAAGGGTTAAGAAACATTGGCAGAGAAACTGAAGCCATTGAAGTTGAGCGTGGCAATATGAAGTTAGGTATCGTATCTAGTTTTACGGGTGGGGTTACATCTTATCCTATCCTAACTGATGTCTTTATTGATGCCTTACAATCCCTTCCATTAGATGATATAAACGGATATTATATCCAAGTGTTGAGCAATGGTAGTGTAGTACCTACATCTAGCAATGGTGCTTATGTATATGATGAAACTGATGCTAGAGCAGTTGAGTATGTACAAAGTAAGCTAGATGCTGAAAGATTTGCTAGTGGTGAATTATATTTTAAATCTTAAAAATAATTCAAAATAAATTTGGTGGTTTCAATTTATTGTCTTATATTTGCATTATCATTTAACAATCAAAAAACAAAATTATGACAAAGCAAGAAGCAATCAACACAATCAACACATCGTTCCCTTCAATTTGGAGCAGAGAAGATGTCCTTCAACTTATCAACAACATTGATGAAGTTAAAGAAGGCGACAAAGGTTTTATAGACAAAGAAAAAATATTGGAAAAAATTAAAGACGCAGTTGAAACTGCTATCAACGGAATGAATAATGATGACATCGTTGATATGTCGGAGTGCGAATTTGATATCCGTAACGGAAATGAAATCGTTCTTGATAGTTTTGAGGTAAACACAAGCGACATTGTTGACAATGTAATGAGTGATGTTGAAGGGGCTATTGATGAATACATTGAAGAAATTACGGAAACTTACGGAAGTTAATTGTTTTTTATTTTTTGAGATTGAAAACGAGGCGAGGTTTCTACCTCGCCTTTTTTTATATTAATTAATCTGAAAAATATTTTAAAAATAATTGCAAAAAAATTTGGTGGTTACAAAATATAATCTTATATTTGCTTATCATTTAATAATCACTAAAAACATTTAACAATGTCAAAGAAAAACAATCAAAAAACAAAGAAAGTAACAAAGGTAAAAAACTACAATCTAAAAAACAGACCGAAAGATTGGTTTAAAGTATTGTTGGAAGAAACACCTATTCAAACTGAAAATGGTAATTCGTTGGTTTATCCAATGGTATGTGAAACAACCTTACAAGAATACCTTGAGAAGTTTCCCAAAAATCGTGATGTAATTAATTCTCACGTTAAAACAATCGGTGGTAGTTGCTATGAGAGTGGCTACATTTTACGTTATCCAGTTATCGTTGAATTTTCAAATCATTATTACAAAGTTGATGGACAACATTTATTAACTTTTTGTGCAACTGAAAAATTACCTTCAAGGTTTTTCCTATGCAAAGTAAAGACAATGCAACAAGGTAAAGACATTATGCGATTAATGAACTCTTGTTCAAAAAATTGGGCGTTATTGCAATACATTCTTATCGGTGCTGAAAATGGTAATGGTTATGAAGTATTGTTAGATTTGCTTGACAAATACGAATTAACCACAGGTATCACACCAAACTTGTTGGGTGCTATGATGTTTAATAAATTAACTGCTTTCAATGTTGGTTATTCAAACAAAGCAATTAAAAATAATTCATTCAAAGAACAAACGGCACACGAACTGACAATTCAAAGATTAGAGGGGTTACGTAGGTTTTATGATGTAACTAAAATGACCAAAAGCCAATATGCAAATTGGGGGTTATTAACTACAATGTATGACAAACAAGATACATATTTCAAGAACGAAAAGAAGTTTTTGAGAAGTGTAAGAAAGTATGCCGTAGCAAACCAATGTATTAGTGAAACGAAAGGTAGAACGAAAGATTATGAGCAAATGTTTTTGAAGTGTTGGGATAAAATGTAAGTTGGTTAGTAAATGATAAAAACAAGGGGGTGAAAGTCCCCCACTTTTTTATCAAAATAAATTTGGTAGTTTCAAAATATTGTCTTATATTTGCAATATGAAAAAGAAAGAAACAAAGGTAGAAAAACCAAAAAAAGTGGCTGAATACTTTACAGATGAAATGGCTAAAAGCATTTTCTTATTTCAAGACAAATTAACCTATTCATCAAAAACATCGGTAAACCCTATTAGATTATCTAAAAGTAAAAAATAAAAAATATGGAATTTAAACTAAACAAATCAGCAAGGGAAACCACAATCAACAAATTAGTTGAACAACAAATTCAAAAAATTAAAAGCAATTTAGATAGAGGTGAAAGAACTACTGAATTGTATATTGATAAGGAATTTTCGGGTGAAGTAAGAGAAAAGCTGGAATTAGCATTTGAAGGTAAAAACCTTGAATTTCAAATTGTAAGACGTTCACCGAACGAATATACGGGTAGAATGCAACACTTTACATCTGAATTAATTGGTGATGAAAGATACTATAAAGTTTATTATAGTGGGGAATAAATTTGGTAATCTAAAAACAAAGCATTATATTTGCAGTATGAAAGTTATAATATACGAATGTGAGGGTTGGTTTGCAATCCACAACGAGAATGGACAATTATTGAATAGTGGGTTTGCTACGGAAGGCGAGGCAGTTTTATTCTGCAAAAAAAATAATCTGCATATACTTGACATTTTCTTTTTAGTTGTGTAGATTTGTATTGAATTAACTTAATAGTTAGTTTTCATAGGGTACGGATAAAATACGAGGCGAGGTTTCTACCTTGCCTTTATTTTTTTAAAAATAATTGAAAAAATATTTGGTAGTTTGAATAATTAATCTTATATTTGCTTATCGTTTAACAATCTAAAACAAATTAACTATGCCAATCTTTGATGTTATCCAAGTAAACCACAAGCAGATAGCGTTGGTTACAATCGCAAGAAAACAAAAACAAATTGAAAATGTTGATGATGAACATATATTAAGGGGTTATGTTAAATGGAGAAACTATATCCGTAAACAATTAAAGGAAAGAAAATCATTGACTTCAATCGCAGTTGAGCATATCTTTGAATAAAACAATCTTAATATGGAAATGGTATTAATTAAACAAGATAGCCAAGAGTGGAATAATATGTGGGACATGGTTTCTAATCATCCAATCAATGAGGGTATTGAGCATCCCAGCATCGCAATGAACAATGGCGAAGGTTGGCAATATATGGGAAGTTTTAAACAAAGTAATCGTATAATTCACGAATTTAGACATCGTTTTCATCCAAAGTTTCAAAGGAGAGAGTATCTTAAATTTAGTGCTAGTGATAATATTACTGATGATGATATTGAAAAGACATTATCAGTTAAGTAAGATATGTACACTTTTGTGTACCCTACACGCGCACACGCGAGAAAATAAATTTGGTAAATTCATTTTTTAATATTATATTTGCATTATGAAATCAAATAAAGAACTGCTATCAGAAGCATTAGGGTATCTACATTTACTTGAAGATAAATTAGGTTATGACAATATCAAGTTAGGAACTGCTATCAATGACCTTCAAGATTTGTTGCCAACCATTGATAATCCCATCCCTGAACAAACCATTCAGGTTGGTGTGTATTACTACACTGATGATGAAGGTAAGAAGGTATATGATTTTGATGAAATGATGAATGAGTTTGAATTAGAGTTAAAAAAATTATCTGAATAAATTTGTTTGTTTGAATTTATTGTCTTATATTTGCCGTATGAAATTATCTACTGACAATATCATTCGCAAAGTTAATAGGCAGTTGGAATTAGATGCTGGTCGTGTATCGTATAATCGTGTGCATAAAAGTAAGAAACAATACGATAGAAAAAAAAATAAAAAATTTATCCAAAAAAATTTGGTAGATTGAATTATTATCACGATATTTGTATTCTATTATTCACAATTAAACAATTAAACAATGCAAAACGAAGCAATCATTGGTTTAAGTAACCAAGCAGAAGTAATCGCAGACACAATCAAATCTGCCCTAAACAAATCTCTTACAAATGTAACCTTTTGTTCGGTTAAAGGTTATGTAAATGACAAAGGCGAATTAGCTGACTACCTTATTAACATTGGTGTTAATTACCAAACTGCAAAGCAGAAGGACATTAAGTTTTTAAGTGAACTTGATGTTACTACAATGGAATGGAATTGCCCTATGATTGATATTCTTGTTGCTAAAACTGAATTACTTAATAGTTTAATCAATCCAAGCCAAGCAAGAAGCGAAGGACAAAAAGAAGCATATATCCACATTAACGAAGCGTTGAAGTTACACGCTGATACATTGGAGTTATATGTTTTTGGTAGCAAAGTTAAAAAGAATGTTATTGAAGCAGTTGATTATGGCGAAGATAAAAGAAGTGCTAAAACAAAGGCAAAAGATGAAATTCGCCAAATGATGAAATCAACAAAGTATCGCCAATTCAAATTCAAGTTAAACGGAATGAGAATGAGAACAAATGGCGAAGAATTATCATTTGAAAAATAACTCGTTTTAGAGTCCAATCCTACAAAGGTTATCCACACTAAAAATGTGGATAACTTTTCCTAAAAAAATTTGGTAGTTTGAATTATTATTGCGATATTTGTATCTCACAATTAAACTTTAAACAATGCTATTAACAAACACAAGTCAAATTTCGGGGAAAGAAACAACACTTGAATTGGACATCACTGAAGAGCAGTTAGAAAGGTTTTACAATCGCAGAGAGAATGGCGAATATGTACAAACCATATTTCCAAACCTAACACCAGCAGAAAGGGAATTTATCCTAACGGGTGTTTCGCCAAAAGAATGGGAAGAAATTTTTGGTAGTTAAGAATAAATTAATTCAAACTGAATCCCTATATTTGATATGGGGATTTTTTTATATATGGGATAAAAAAAATATGGCGTAGCGTGGAGTATACCTACCGAGCGAATCGTCTGTCACACATTGACAATACAAATGTAGTACATTAATTTGACACTACCAAATTTATTTGCAATTATTTTTAAAATAATTAAAAAAAAAAGTTTGAAAAATATTTGGTGGTTTGAATTTAATTTCCGATATTTGTATTCTAAATCAAACGATATGAATATCACTGAATTTAACGAAATGAATAATGAAATGGTTAATCTATTGGAATGGGTTAATAAGAATTACCAAGCAAGAGAAAATTCTTTTGGTATTGAATTTCATCGTATGGCTGATGATGGTTGGGGTGCAAATCCTTTAACACCAGCACAAGTTGTAAATGAATATATGAAACAAGTTTGGGTTAAAAAATAATTCAAAATAAATTTGGAATATCCAAAAAATAATCTTATATTTGTTTTAAATAAATCAATATGAAAAAATTATTAAAAAGAATTTTTAATTCAGCATTTGCCGAATATAATTATGCCTATTACAAGCAGTTATATTATTATGAAGGTAGGTTATGTATTGGTTATGTGGTTGTAAAACACCATAGATTTTTATGGATACCTTTAAGCAGAAGGGTTGCAGTTTGTTGCGATGCAGAAGAATTAGAAGAAACATTAAAGATACTAAAATAATTCAAAATAAATTTGGAATATCCAAAAAATAGTATTACATTTGCATAAACAAAAAATAAACATTATGGGTTACAAACCGAGTTTTAAATGGAATGATGAATTAGCAATAGATTTTGCAAAGATATCAATTATGGCAGGATTTTGTAGTGAAAACACACTTATTGATTTTAAGAAGTTTCACGAACAAAAAAAGCGTGAAGATAGAGTTAAGCGTGTTCTTGTTGGTAAGCGTGGAATGAATGAAGACGGCAGTCGTTTCTATTATGATTGTCGTGGGGTTAAATGGACACTTAAAAGAATGGTAGTTGATAACTTTACATTCTATGTTGCTGAAAGTGAAAAAGGCGAAGGATTGAGAGATAAGTTTTTGAGTGATGTGTATTTGCGTATTGACAAGAAAGCAGAAGGCGAAAGCATTACCAAAAATAATTTTGAAGAAATCTTAAAAGATAAAGAAAGTGAATATCTAACACCACAAGAAATGAGAAAACAATTTCAAACTGCTTATGATGAAAAATTTTCAAAATAAATTTGGTAGTTTGAAAAAATAGTCCTATATTTACATTCTAAACTAATTAACAATGGCTTACACAATAGACAAAATCGTTCCTACAAAATTTGAGTGGGACGACAAATGGACGGTAACGGCTGACCTTCGTGGGTTGGAAACATTTGGTAACTGCGAAAGCAATTACGACATTGTAGATAAATTAAAAGAAAACAAAGTACTTCGACCTACAACAAGTGAAGATAGCGAGTATTGTCAATTCTTTGCCTATTTCAGCACAAAGAAATCAGCAGAAAGTTTTATCAATCGTTTGGGAAAATATGTTGCATATCGTAAAAAAATAATAGCAAGTTTATGAGCAAAAACACATTTTACATTGTACAATACAATGACCGCTACGGAAATGGAACAGATAAGGTATTTGAAACACTTGTCAGGGATAAACAAGGGTTTGAAGATTGGTTGAAAGCACACAATCAAGAAAGGGAAGAAGAAGGTGAAATGGAAGAAAGTGCCGATGAATTTGATTTAATACCTATAAATTTATTTGAATTATGATAACAAAAAACATACGTGCATTTCACATAATAATGATAACATCATTAGTTGGTGGTTTTATTGTAAACAATATGGACGAAGTATCCGAAATTGGAGTATTAAATAATGTATTCCTTATACTAATATCTTTTGCATATTTATTTGCAAGTTTATTTGGTTTATTCAAAAAATAGTCATATATTTGTATCTCACAATTAAAACAAATTAAAATGAAAAAATTATTCTTTGCAATCGCAATCTTATTCAGTTTCAGCACAAAAGCACAAGACACATCATTCTACCAAAAGCGTAATGACCTTTATATGTCAATTCGTTCAAAGGTAATGGATAGTGTGATATACAAACAACAATATTCATTGAAGATAAAGAAACGTAAACGTAACGATAGAATATTTACAATCGTTGCTACATCATTATTTGCAGGAATTTCAGTTTGGTTTTGGACGGGTTATGCAAAATATTATTAAAATAAATTTGGTACATTCAAAAAATAATCTTATATTTGTATCTCACAATTTAAATTAATTAAAATGACATTAGTACAAGCAGTAGAAGTATTGGAAGCAAAATTCCAAAAGAAATTAGCAATGATAGAAATTGAGGACGGCAGTGGCTACAAATTTAACTATCGTATTTTAGGCGAACAAAAAAACAAATTCATTGACCTTTGGGCAGATGATTTTTTAAATCAGTATCAACAAGTTACTAACATCATTGGTAAGTGGTAAAAAAAAGTTTAAAATAAATTTGGTAGTTTCAAATTATTGTCTTATATTTGCAGTATCAATTCACAATTAAACTATTAAAAAATGCAAACGTACAAATTAACAAACAACAAAACACTTGAAGTAACACAAGACGAGTACCCTTCAAGTCCGAGAGAAGATGATAACTTATCTAAAATGATATGTTTTCATGGCAGATACAAATTAGGCGACGACCACAATTACGACCACAAAGATTATTCGGGTTGGGCAGAAATGGAAAAGGCAATCATTAAAAATGAAAGTCCAGCAGTTATATTACCCTTATATCTTTACGACCATTCGGGCATAACAATTTCAACAAGTCCTTTTAGTTGCAAGTGGGATAGTGGGCAGATAGGTTTTATATTTATTTCAAAGGAAAAGTTGAGAAACGAATTTAGCATAAAACGAGTTACCCAAAAAGAAATTGAAAGGGCAACAAAAATACTATTGGCTGAATTAGAAACATACGACCTTTATTTACGAGGCGAAGTTTACGGATATACATTGATAAACGAAAACGGCGACATTGAAGATAGTTGTTTTGGTTTTATCGGTAGCGACATTGAAACAAACGGCATATTAGATAATATAAGCGAAAAGATAGTAGGTTAATTGTGAAAAATAAAAAGGGAAAGTTGAAAAATACTTTCCTTTTTTTTTGGTAGTTTGAAAAAATAGTACTATATTTGTATCTCACAATTAAAACAAATTAATATGAAAAAGTTATTCATTCTAATCTTAATCGCAGTTGCGTTTTCATCGTGTACAAGATATTACGTTAGTGGTAATTGTAGAAACGGCAGTTGTGGAGTTTGGTATCCGAAAAAATTTAATAAATAAATTAATTTAAAAATTAAAAAAAATGCAAAACAATCAAAACGAATCAAGTTTACCGCAACCAATTCAAGTAAGAGAAGATGGCAAAAAGTTATATATACTTGATGGCTATCGTATTTGGGCAGATACCTATAAAGACGCATTAGAATATTTGGCAATGATACAAAAATTTTAAAAATAAATTTGGTAGTTTCAAAAAATAATCTTATATTTGTGTTCTAAACAATTAACAATGGCATTTAGAATTAACGACCCTAGCACAAGAATTAACGGCACACAATTACAAGGTTTTTTAGATATAACCTATCAAGAATTGTTTTTGACATTAGGCGAACCACAAACCAATAAAGACAATTCATTGGCACATTGGACAATACTTGGCAGTATTCAAGGCAGTTGGATTGTAGCCACAATATACGACAATAGAACAAGTCGTTATGTTGATAGAATTACCGATTGGAATATCGGAGGTTACGACCAAAAAGCATTGCAGTTGGTTAAACGTGCTATTGAATTAGCCAAAATAAAAAGTTTAAAATAAATTTGGTACATTCAATTAATTATCTTATATTTGCAGTATGACAGCACATTACATAGCCAAAGTTGTTGAGAGTTTATATAACAAAGTTGATATTGATAAAATGTCAGAAGGGTTTGATAAACTTAAACAATACGATAGTCCAGGCCGACAATCAGATGAATGGGTTAATAGACGTATAACCGAAAAAAGTTATATTCGTTGGTGCCAAGCAGTAGGGTTTCTTGAAAACTATTGCCGAGATAACTTTACCACATTCAAAGAAACTGAATTAGTTTATAAATGGGCAAAGCGTGTTTGTGAAGATAGGAATACTTTATATAACGAGTGGCGAATTTGGGGTGGTTATCGTACCTTTGATGAATGGTTGAATAAAAGATAATGGAATTGTTTAATGTGCCGAAAGTCCACGCAACAAAGAACGGCAATACATGAGAGCATGGGGCGACTCTCAATCAATTCCACGATATACACTTTTGTGTACATGGGTTGAAAAAACTTTGAAAAATATTTGGTAATGTGAAAAATTAATCTTAAATTTGTTTTATCATTCACAATCAAAAAATAAAATTATGTTAGCAGAAGAATTAAAAATCGTATCAGCAAGAATTACGGCTATGCCAAAAGGGTTTCTTGACCCAATGCCACAAGTTTGGGTAACCTATGAAGGCGGTAAAGAACAAATGTTATTTGAGTATTATCCCGATGAAATCAGTTTTAGAACTGATGAATTTATTGGATTGACAAGAAGTGAAGCAATACACTTGAAATTCAAGAAGGATAAAGCATACTTACAAAGTTAGTATTTGGTTTAATATGTGAATAAATTCCCTTACCTTAATCGGTAGGGGTTTTTTATATAAAGTAAAAAGTATCCCCAATGTAGATACATCAGGGATTATCCTTTAACCTATTTGTTTAAACCTATCACAAACATACAATATTAATTCCAGAGTACCAAAAAAATATTTGAAAAATAATTCAAAAAAAATTTGGTAGTATCAAATAAATTTGCGACCTTTGTTGAAGTTCTTTATTTATTCACAATTAAATCAAAACAAAATGGAAAAAACAATTTGGCTCGTATTTGAAAATGGTGCGGGTACAATGCACAAAGCATTTGAGCATAGAGTTGATGCTCTCGCACTTGTTGAAGTACTGAAAGTACAAACTGGGTTTATTGATGCCTTTGATATAGTACCGATAACTTATCAGTATTAATCAGCACACGAATTAAATGCCTTACAAATGTAGGGCATTTTTTTTTAAAATAAATTTGGTAGTTTGAATTTATTGTCTTATATTTGTATCTCACAATTAAAACAAATTAATATGAAACAATTTATCATCAACGCACAATTCATTTCGCTTGTCGCATTGGGGTTGTGTACGTTATTTATTTTGGGTGCTGAACCAAGTTCTTCAAGTGAAGAAAGTTTGAGTAACTACGCACACGCAATGGACAAAGGAAACCTTGGTTGGTTTTTATGTTGGGGTTGGGTTACATCACTTGTTCTATTCCTTACATTAACGGCAATTCGCTATTACAATTCAATCAACGAAAAATAAATTTATATGAAAAAGTTACTTATCGCAGTCATCGTTATTATCGCAGTATCAGTATCAAGTTGCAGAACCACTCGGCCAGGTTGTCCCGACACTTGGAGCAAAATTGGTTATCGGTAACCAAAAATAATTTTAAATAAAGTAAAATAAATTTGGTAGTTTGAAAAAACTACCTTATTTTTGTTTTATCATTCACAATTAAACTATTAAAAAATGAAAACATGTATCTTAATTGACGCTGAAAATCAAAAAATTGAAACGGTATTAATCGGCGAAGGTATTCAACCAATTTACGACGCGGTTAAATGTGACCTATTCGAGTGTGTTGATATCGACGGGGTAAACACAATTTACGTCGACGAAGAAGGTTTGCTTAACTTAACACCAAACAAAATGTTTTTTACTTTTGAAGGCGCACATCAGCCATTCGCGGGAAACGGCTTGATTATGGGTACTGACGAAGAAACTGGCGAAAGCATTGATTCAACCCTCACGCTAGATGAAGTAAGGGCAAAGGTTAATTTCTTAACCATCGCACAAGTTAGAAATAATTTTCAATAACCAAAAAAAAAGTTGACAAAAAATTTGGTAGTTTGAAAAAACTACCTTATTTTTGTCTTGTCAATTCATGACAGACGTTTAAGCAACGGGAAGTATACTCCAACCTACACGCTATTTTTTTTAGGGGTTTGAGTTATACACATTATAAAAAATAATATGTGAATAACTATTTTAAATAAATTTAAAAATAAATTTGGTGGTTTGAATTAATTTAGCTAAATTGCATCATTATTCACAATTAAACTTTTAAACAATGGAAATTTTAAACCAAATTTCAGCAGAAACTAACCACGTTGCAGACCTTAAAACAAAAGTATTGAAGGCAAAAAAAGTTCGCCTACATACGGGTATTGAAGGTTTTAATTCACCCGAAGCCTATGGTATCTTTAAACACACGGGCGGTGATGCACTTGGTGTTGTTGGCTCTCAATTTGAGCCTATGAATTTAGAGTTATTTTTGGACTGCATTGAGCAGTCAGTTATGAGTTCAGCGTTGAATTTAGATTTGACCAAATTGACCTACCACGAATACTACCAAGGTAGCAAAATTGAGTTCAAATTGCCGTTCCGTAACTTCCAAATTAAATCGCCAATGGTGGGTGATATTTTGGAAACTTCCTTATCATTTAGGACGGGTTTTGACGGCAAAACAAAAATGAGCCTTGGGTTTTATAGCCTTCGCTTATGGTGTTCTAATGGTGCTAAAAATTGGAAAAAGGACGTTGATTTGTCGCTCAAAAATACGCTCAATAACCAATCAAAGGTGCTGTATTTCACCAATGAGATTATCAAGGCTTCCGAGCAAGTTGAAAGCCACGTTCACCTACTGAATGAGTCAGTTAAGAAGCCTATTATCCAATCGGATATTGACAAGTTTTTGACTGAATTAACGGGTTACGATGTTAAGGCTTATAATGACCTTACCACACGCAAACGTAACATTTTGGACGCTATTAACCAATCGGTTGCTATTGAGATGCAGAATACGGGTGCAAACCTATTCAGCCTATTGCAAGGTATTACACGCTATACTACACATAGCTTGGGCAAAGGTAATACCGAAACCTTGCTATTTGAGAAAGGTGCTGAATTAAATCAAACTGCACATAGCTTGGTAGCTGATATGGTGTTAAGCTAATATCGTTTAAACGCTAATAAGGGGCTAAATTAGCCCCTTTTTTTATGCACCTATACTTACATATGCCCAGCAAAGATATGCCGTTAAATCGGCTTAAAATGCCAATGGACACATTTGTGTACACGGGGCAAAAACGAAGTTGATTAGTTATGTTTTATATCTGCATTGTCAGTTTTGAGCTGACAAATAGGATATGAAAAATAATTTTGTTTTGGTATGCAATTTGAATATATATTAATAAATCCATATACTATGAAAAAATTATTTAAATTCATTAAAAAAATATTATATTATGAAAATTATGAATATGAAAGATTAAAAAAATTTTTGCAGCGTTAAAAAAATATGACGTAGCGTGGAGTATACCTACCGACTCGTCGTCGTCTTTGCCTTTGCATAGCAAAGGTAATGAATGTTATTCATTTTACCAAATATTTTTTTATTTATTTTTTTAAAAATAAATTTTTTTATTTCAATTTATTTTATTACCTTTGCTAAAGCAAAGGCTAATACGATATACACTATCGGGAAGTATACTCCAACCTACATTATATTTTTTTATGATATGTAAAAATGACATATTATAAAAAAAATTATATAAAAATAAATTTGGTGCTTTGAATTAATTTTGCTATATTGCATTATCTTTTAACATTTAAACCAATTTATCATGTCTCACATCATTTCATCAACTGCTTTGTTTGAAGTTATTAACCGCGAAAAAAACAATAAGGGCGCGGATTTTACAATTCGCTCGCTTAAAACGGGCAAAGATTACACGTACAAAATTGCTCGCTCGCTTTATAACGGCAAATGGTATACACACGTAAAAGTTGAGGTTGAATACCTTAGATTTGTGCGCTTGGGAACGTATTTCAACGGACGTATTACTCACAAAGGTAATTTAGTTGATAGTCCTTCTGCTGTTGCTATTGCTTACGTATTGGGCAAAGTAGAGGCGAAGGCTTTTGATTTCTTGGATACGGCTATTCAAGTAATGCACACGGGTCGTTGCTTGGTTTGTTCTAAAACGCTCACAGATGCCGATTCTATTGCTTTCGGTGTTGGTCCAGTATGTAGGGGCAGTTATTAAATAAACGCTCTTAAAACGCCTTAAAATGCCTTCAGAAATGAAGGTATTTTTTTTTAATTAATTCAAAAATAAATTTGGTATATTGAAAAAAAAATACGATATTTGCATTCTATTAGTTCTTTATTTATTTATTCACTTTTAAACTTTACTACTATGGGAGTGCGTTTGTACCCAAAGTTGAAAGAAGGTGTTACCTTGAATCAACTTATTGATGTTTCAAATGCTGATTATCAGCGTTGGATTGAGTTAAAGGCTCAATACGATAGTGGGGCGATGGATGGCGATACCTATTATGGTTTGCTTTATTCTGAGGGTTATGAGGGGGTTAGAGAGGTTAATTCATTTGATTTGAATGGGTGGGGCAAATTTCAGTGCCTTAATTCTATGAAAGGCGAAGATGGTTATGTGTCCTATTGTGGCGAATTGGATGACATACAACTTGTCGCTGATTTGATTTGGATGAATGACATCCAAGTTGATTTGGATTTGATTAGGGGCGTATATTGGGTTTAATCCTAATATATTAAGATAGGCAAATGTCTATCTTTTTTATTTTCATATATAAAAAAATAGCGCGTAGGGTGGAGTATACCTACCGACTCGTCGTCGTCTGTCATTCAATGACATAACAAAAGTAGGAAATGTCGCTGACATTTCCAAACTTTTTTTAAATTATTTTAAATTATTTTTGAAATAATTTTTTGGGTGCTAATATCACAGACAAAGTAGAAAGGCAATAAGCCACAATGTAATAGATGAATAATTCCTGGCCAGGAATGTTGCTGAATGCCCAAATTAAGAAAAATACAAGTGTTACAATACAAGCGAAATAAACGGCAATTTCAAATTTTTGTTGCATAATAATTGGTTTAAGGGTTATAATGATAAGACACGTTATAAATGGGTTTACGTGGGGTGCTATACTCCCAACTGCTATACTTCATCGCTTTCCTTACATCGCTTTTTTTCACTCGCTTTACATTAGGCAATTTACGATATTCATAGCAACTTGATAAGGTAGCAATCGCAATAATCAATAATAATTTTTTCATTCAGCAATAATACGAAATTAATTTCAAATAAACAAAAAAAAACTTTTTAAAAATAATTCAAAATAAATTTGTTTATATCAATTACTTTCTTTACCTTTGCTATGCAAAGGCACAGACGTCTAAACAACGGGAGGTATACTCCAACGCACACTATAATGCTAAAAATATTAGCATACTAATTTATTTAGCAAAATACTAAACATTTTAGCAACATATTAAAATAAAAAAAATATTAAAATAAATTTGGTATATTGAATTTTTTTTGTAAATTGCATCATTATTCACATTTAAACTTTTTTTTTATGCAAACAGCAGTATTAAACCAACAGCCTATCAGTGTGGCTAATTTCACTGAATTGATTAAGGACTTTACCCGTTCAACAGCCGTATCAATGACCTACTTTGTTGATGACAGCCGTTCACGTGTTGTTAAGGGCGAAAAACAAGTTCAAAAACTTGTAAGGGTAAAAAACGCCTATATCAACCACAATTACACTAACAAAGTGATTAATTTAACGGGTGAAACCGAATTTAAGGCTGAGGAAATGAAGGGTAAAGAAAGGGTAACAACTACCCTTATCCGTTCACTTAAGACGGGTGAAATGATGTTGGACGCAAAGATATTGAAAACTGAGGCGGTTGAATTACTTGGCTACTTTCATAAGGGTAACCCTATTACTGAGGCTGAGGCTTTGGCTTTGGACTTGTGGACTGATAGTTACCTTAACCCAACACCGAAAAAAACTGCGGGGCGTGGACTTGTAGCCGTTGAGGATGATTTCCGTATGATAACGCCATATATCAGCCGTATAACGCTAATTAAGTTCTGCGGCACTGATTACCTTATAACTGAATAAGGTAGCCGTAAAACGCCTAAAAACCGCCTTAAAATTAATAGGGCGGTTTTTTTATATACGTACCCCTCCCCCCAATATAATAGGGCACCCCTCCCCACGTACCCCCTCCCCCGTTACCCCCCTTACATACCCCCCCGTTGCCAGCCGTATGGAGGGGGTGGTCATTCACGCGAAATTTTTCTGGGAAATTTTTAGGGTCATATAGGGGTACCCCCCTTTTTAAAAAATTTTTTTCTGGAAATTTTCGACTTAAAATATTAGGTACCCCCTTTTTTAAAAAATTTTTTCTGGGAAATTTTAGGCGATATTTATAAGGGTATGAATAAAGATATTACCATAGTTATACCCTGTAAGAATGAGGGTTTATTAGTTATAGAAACCATCAAGTATATATTAGCGCAGACGCAGAATTTTAGGATTATCATTGCGGATTCATCAACTGAAGAGGGTAGTATATTACTTTTAAAAAAATATCAAGAGAAGTATAGGGGTCTGATAAAGATAGTAGAGGGTGGATTACCTTCTGTTGCTAGGAATCGTGGATTTGAGTTAGTTGATACCCCTTACGTTTTATTTTTGGATGCGGATATTCATATTAAGCAACATGATTTAATTGTTAAATGTTTGGATAAAATGGTTAAAATGGACCTTGATTTATTAACCTGTAAGTTTAAGACCCTAGATGGTAAATGGGATTGGGTATATAGGATATTTAATATCATACAGTGGGTTAGTTCAAAGAGTGCTCCATTTGCGTTGGGTGGGTTTATGATGTTTAGGAGCGAGGCGTTTAAAAAATTAGGAGGATTTAACAATGAGGATAAGATTGCCGAAGATTACCATGTTAGTAGTAAGGTTAGTCCTAAAAGATTTAGGGTTGAGAATTTATTTGTTTATACTCCATCTAGAAGATTTGAGAAAAAAGGTTTGGGGTATATGATTAAGTTAATGGTTATGTGTTGGTGGAATAGAAATAACGATGAGTTTTTTAAAAGGGATTTTAATTATTGGGTATGAGAAATAAAAAAAAGGTAGATATTAATTTTGAGTTTATTGTTGTTGCTACGGCAGCTGTATTGATAATCCTAACAAAACTATTTTGTGGCATATGAGATATAAAGCTATAATTGTTTCTGATTTACATTTGGGTACCAAGGATTCTATGGCTAATGATTTTATAGAATTTTTGGATTCACATCCTACAGACCTATTGATATTGAATGGTGATATCATAGATGGTTGGGCCTTGAATAGGGGTTCAAAGTGGAAGAAGTCGCATACGAAGGTAATATCAAAGATATTAAAGTTATCCAATACAACTAGGGTTATATGGGTTAGGGGAAATCATGATGAGTTTATTACAGAGTTTATTGGTTCCAGTTTTGGGAATATACAGATTGTTGAGGATTACATATTGAATGTTGGTGATTTGAGGTATTATATATTTCATGGTGATGTTATAGATATTTTTATTACGAAGTATAAGTGGTTGGCAAAGATTGGTTCTATTGGTTATGATTTGGCCTTATGGTTAAATAGATGGTATAATAAGTGGAGAACATGGAGGAAGTTGCCGTATCAGTCAATATCACAGCAGATTAAGGCTGGGGTTAAGCAGGCCACGAATTATATAAATGATTTTGAGGGGGCTGCGATAAAGATGGCGCACAAGAAGAATTGTTCAGGGGTTATATGTGGGCATATACATCAGCCAGCTAGTTTTTACGTTAATGGTGAGCATTATTTGAATTCTGGTGATTGGGTAGAGAGCGGTACAGCTATATTATTAGATGGTTCTAATAATTTTACAATGTTTAAAATCTAATTTTTTGCAGATTTTTTAATATATTTATATAAAAAAAAGTTATGAAAATACAAAAAAGTTTAGACGAATTAATTTCTGAGGGTTTATTAAAGGAAGAAAAATATAACGACCTTTTTGAGTTTTTGGCTCAGGGATTTGGTAAGATGACGCGGGGTACTGCGTATTATGTTGCTAGTATGGACAATAGTATGAATAAGAATCTAGTAACACCAGAGGGTAAGATGCCTAATCCTATGTATGGTAAATTATATAAGCATACGATGTTTATGTTTCCATGGTTAGATACGTATAGAAGAGCTCAAGAGCGTAAGGGTATTGACACCGAACCAGGCCAACGTCGTGGTACCTATGAGAGATTAGAGGGGTTTGATATGTTGGAGACTGGTAAGAGTGGGTTGTATTTGCCAATATATCCCTCGGGTTCTCAGTATGTGTTTGCTGTTATGGAAGGTGGTAAGTTTGTTGAGTTTCCTAAGGAGGAAGCTAAGAAATATTTAAAACCATCTGATGGTAGTGCATTTAGTCCAGATACGGTTCCTGTTAGACAATTAATAATTGATAGAACGGCTAAGATAACTGGTGGTGGAAATGAGTGGGTTAATCCAGAGTTTAGATTAAATTACATCGGCCCAGGTGATATCTAGTATATGAAGCATATTATAAAAAAACTATTAAGCGAGGGGTTGGTTAACGTTGAGGCTGAGAATCTTTTGAAATGGTTTACGGACCATTCTAATCATACGTTTGTATTTTTTGATACCGAGACCACAGGGTTAAAACCTGAAGAAGGTAATCAGTTGACACAGGTTGGCGCCATTGCAGCTTATTTTAACCCTGAAACACTTAGATTTGCTGAGACTGGCAAGTTTAACAAGCATGTTAAGTTGGGTGGTGATATCGAGAAACAATTGGATGCTGAAAAGGATTTGGAAATACCTGATGACCCCAAGGAATTACAAAAGATGTTAGGTACATCCAAGAGGGCTATATTAAAGTATAATCATTACGATATCGATAAGTCAGCAACATATGATGAAGAATTGGGTGTTCTAGCTGATTTTATGGATTTTTTGGATGAGCAGGGTCCAGTTGTATTATTGGCACACAATGCGCCATTTGATTTAGGATTTGTTGAGATTAGCCAAATGTTTAAGTCTGCGGATAGAGAGGTATTTGATACGTTAAAATTCTTCAGGAATGTATTTTTTCCAATATTAACTAGGATATCTTCATCTAGTGAAAAGAGTCAAGATTTATTAAATAAGTTTGGCGAGAAAAAATCTAGTGCTTTGGTTAATTTGGTCAAGGGTTTTTCTAACCCATCTGAATTGGAAGCCAAATTAAATATGGCGCACGAGGCTGTTCAGGATTGTAGAAATACACTTGAGGTTTTTGAGAAGGGTATATTGGCTGTGTATCAACATCTAGGTGGCAAGTGATGTCGCCGTACCTGCTTTTGGTAATGTAAATTGCAGAGCTTGTCTAAATTTATCCAGCGTTGGTTTTAGGATATCATAAAAGAATTGAACCCCACCAATGATTGGTTCAAGGAATCCCAGATAGCTTTTGAAATCGGTTAATTTTGAGATGATGGTACCCAATACAGATTCTGATAGATAATTTCCGATGAATTCTTTAATTTTATCTGGTGCTAAGTTTTTAAGTTTATCCACAGCATATTTTACGATGCTAGCTATGGCTGTAGCTGCCAAGAATTTTTTCCAACCATCAAGGTTTGTTATCGTTGCCACAATTTTTTCCACTGTTGGGATAAAATCAGCAGCACCAATTTTTTTAAGAAATTCATTAAAAGTTTTAAGGGTGCCTTGTTGAAATGTCTTCCAGAAATTGCTTGTGAAGTTTTTTAGTAGTTCAGGGTTGGAGATAACCTTATATATCATTACGGCAGCGTCTTTCCAATCATTTATCTTATCAACAACTTTATTTAATTTTTCTTTTGCGAAGTTTTTAACTGTATCCAAGAAGGTTTCGTATAGCAGTTGTTCGTTAAGGATTCTTGTGTGGAGTTCTTCTGATATGAATTCTGATTCAGTCAGGGGTAGCTTGATACCCAGAACATGTGTAATATGTTCATTGGTAAGGCCTTGTGGTATACGTTTCATCAAACCTTTATTTTCTAGATAAAGATTTTCCGCTAATATATTTGCCGTTTTAATTTTATGTAATTTGTCCGACCTTCTCATGTTAATATAAATATATTGCATATTTATAAAAAAAGAGTTTTGGCAGGTCGATACAGTTACAAGAGGGCAATTGGGCAATTAACTGAATATGCTGTTAATGAGGGTTATGCGAATATAAGTCTCAATCACAAGGGTGTGTCTATGATAAAATGGAATATACAGACCTTAAATGAGCCAAAATCGATATATATTGAGGGTAAATACGGTGTTGAGATAAAAACATATTTGATGTTACATGAGTTAGGTCATCATGAGTTAAGGAAGGATTGGAAGAAGTTTACAAATAGGTTTCCAGCATCTGCATATGCTGAAGAGGTACATTTAGCTACTAGGGATAAGCGATATAAGCGTAGGGATTCATATGTTGTTGCTAGCTTAGAGGAAGAGTTTGCGGCTTGGGATGAGGGGTTAAAATTGGGTAGGAGATTGGGTGTTAAGATTGATATGGATACGTGGATAGATTTTAAATCGAAGTGTTTAAAGAGTTACATAGTATATTTTGCAAATTTAAAAAAATAATTTTGGTAGTTTGTTTTTTTGTTGTATATTTGCAGAAATAAATCAATTTACATATGGAAAAAAAGAAACCAGAGTGGACCTTAATACAGGAGTCCAAATCTTCGTTAGTTGACAAATTATTTGAAGTTTACGCTAAAGACAAGTACAAGGCTAGGATTTTGTATTTTAATAATCGGGGTAGTTATTACATCACACGAGTTGTTAAGTTTACACAAGAAAATGGCGATTTTGAGATTTGTACGCTTCAGGAGACTGTTGGTATTAGCATTACAAACAAGATGTATATCCGAAAAAAGAAGCTAGAGAGCATCATCTATAAGGGTGGTAAGTTTTGGTATTCTAGCAAGCGTGGCCATGGTAAATTTTCTCAATTAACATACGCTGGGTTGCGTGCTTATGTTGCTAACATTGCTAGTTGGAATAGCATTGAAGCACATCCAATAATGAAGGCGTTTATGAAGAAGTTTTCTTGGGTAAGATTTGTATCTGAGACACCAGCTTTACAAGGCATGGCATTTAATACAATTGTTAGAAATAAGTTGTTTAACCAAACGGATGCTTTAAAATTTAAATTTAAGGCTCCAGCTCCAGTGATTAAGGTTTTAACTGCTCATTTTAAAGATTATAATACGAATGATACGTTTAAGATTTGGAAGGAGATGAAGCAGGTGTTAACAAACATTGAGAGTCTTAACCCAGAGTTGATGTCACATCATATGTTTGTTGATACGTGTAAGATGGCCAGAACACTAGATAAGAAGGTTAATTGTTCTTGGAGTGTTAAGAGATTAACTCAGATGCATAATGATTGGTCCAAAGAGATTACGAATACGGTATTGGAGTTTGAGGAGCATCGTGAATTAAATGTTGCCAAGATATATCGTAAGTTTGCTGAGGTGACTGGGTATAAGCTGCTGACAACCAATAGAGAGGTGTTATATGAGGGTATGACACAGAAGCATTGTGTTGCCACTTACATTAAAAAGATTGATGATGGTGGTGCTGGGATATATCATATTAACGGATTTACATTGGAATTAAACTACCGTCAATTATCGTCATATGGGGTTGGTGATAATTTTAGGACGGTAAGTACCGAGAACAAATATTTGGAGAATGGTCAATTCAGGGGTAAGTATAATTGTAATACACCTGTTGAATTACAGATTGAGGTTCAAGAAAAGATATTAGCTTTTAATAAGGCTTTAGCCAATGCTCATAAATGTGATAAGGATATGCAATTATTAATTCAGAATAAGCCAAAGGTTATGATGTACGATGTTAATTTTGAGAACAATGCTCAGGAGTTTGAGATACAAGAAATTACGTTAGCTGATAGGTTAAATTTATTGGATATCGATGATTTTGCTGAGAATGATATGTTACCATTTTAAAATAAGAAAGGGGCTTTAGGCCCCTTTTTTTATAATCGTCCTTGTTCTACGTCCTCAATATGATTATCAATAATACGTATAGTACTTTTTGCTTCAAAAATAGCACCTCGTATAAATTCATTTTTAGAATCTGATTTATATTTTTCTTTATAAAAATTAAGTGAACTTGTTACAAAATCTTTTACAGATTCTAAAACTTTTACAGCATGAATTTTTTCTTTTGGTTCATCCATTTCATAATATCCCATGTCATCATCTTCTTTTAATCCAGTTGTTTTAAGATTAACTTCATCCAATTCTTTTGCACCTTCAATAGGTTCCCAAGTTTTTGTACCATATTGGCCGATTCTAAACTTAACTATTTCATAGTCATGTCTATTTAATTCATAAAATGGCGATTTGCTATCGATAGTAAAAATCATATTAACAATTTTTTTAGCTTCAGCAACATTAAGTACACTAAACAATACTCCAAAATTTCCATTTTTTTCTTGTTCAATATCTTCCCACCAACCATTACCATATGTTACTGCGAATACAGCATCATCACCTTCACCGTCAAAACCTTGGCTATCTAATAGATTTTTTACACGCATTGCATCGGATGCATTTCTGATATTGGTAATAAGAATACCTGTTTGTGCGTATTTACTTATTTCAGAAATATTCATTTCATCAATTGGTTGTTCAACAGGAATAAATTCTTTTTTTGATACACCTTGTATAAGATGTAAAAGAGGCCATTGAAATAATCTCCCAGGCATATCTTCATCTTCGATAAAAGCATCCTTACCTTGATATTTCTTTATTGTTTTGATTGCACCGTATCTAGCGTCTTTGAATTGGCTACCTACGGGATATTTTTCCATGAATTGGTCTTCAGGTTTTTGATTATATTCTGAAGGGTTTGTATCTTTGAATTTTTCCCATTTGCTAAAGTCTAAACCAGAATTTGCACTTGTTATAATTTCTTTAACTTTAACAAGTTTACCATCATGAATTTTTTTCTTTAGGATATTGGTATTTGTTTTTATAAAACTTGTATCTGTATCGCTATACACTTTTAAATTTGTATCATTGCTATTAGGGTCTAACTTATAAATTTCATAAGTTGCGCGATATTGTGGGTCATAAAATAAATCATTTGAGTTGATTGTTAAATCAGCCCATGGTTCTTCATATGTTTCATCCATATAATTTTCATCCATAGGATTCTTAACAGCAATAATTTCAAAATATCCACGATGGTCTTTTTGACCAACTTCAAATCCATTTTCAAATTTACAATAGGTTCCACCAGCTTCTTTACAACCATTTCCTTTTGATATATCACCAAAATTCATTTGAGGTGCACCTACGGGTGACCAAGTTAAATCATCGTGTCTTGTTATAGCATCATTACCAAAACAAAAAGTATTTGAAAGGGTAATTTCGTTATGTTCTGGTTGATACTGAGCCCAAAAAAACATTTGTCTAAACATTTTCATTTCAAAAGGACCACTAGCAATTTTTACCATTGCCTTAGGATATAGTTCAAATGTAGAATTAGCCATAAATCCAGTATTTCTACTTTCTTCGTCTTTAATTGATTTAATATAATCTATAAATTCAGGTAATATTTTGACGGTAATTGATTTTGGTTTAGTACCAACTTCATTTTCGTCTAGTCTTTTAATTTTATTAAAAGTCTTTGCAAAGCTTTCAATTATAGCTCTTTCTTTTTGTTCTAATAATTTCTTTTTCATGATTATAAATATGTTTATTTTGTTTATCCGTATACCACATCACCTAATGCTGCAATTTGAAAAAATACGTCAGCGTCTCCAGCATCATATTCTTCCATGATAATATTTTCGTATACGTTAGGATAGTCTTTTTGTACGGTTGTAATTGCGTCTAACAAAGAATCCATTGTAATATTACCTATGGGTTCTATATTTGCATAATTTATGTCATTTGTTAATCTTCCATTTTCAATAAATCTGTCTTCATCAGAGTAAGCTACTTCCCAAACTTCT
>Ga0209086_10000384_pt1 | contig 38377 bp, 40 predicted proteins | sample M_130207_XF_Meta_FD_187312 | JGI IMG/M metagenome (GOLD analysis project Ga0209086, IMG submission 187312) | Freshwater microbial communities from Lake Montjoie, Canada to study carbon cycling - M_130207_XF_MetaG (SPAdes) (version 2) | ecosystem: Environmental > Aquatic > Freshwater > Lake... | reverse complement strand
AGGAGCGACTGGTGCCACAGGAGCGACTGGTGCCACAGGAGCAACTGGTGCTACAGGAGAAACAGGAGCAACTGGTGCCACAGGCGCAACAGGCGCTACAGGCGTTACAGGAGCAACTGGTGCCACGGGAGCAACTGGTGTAACTGGTTCCACAGGAGCAACTGGTTCCACAGGAGCAACTGGTTCCACAGGAGCAACTGGTGTAACTGGTGCCACAGGTTCAACTGGTGCCACAGGTTCAACTGGTGCCACAGGTTCTACGGGAGAAACAGGAGCAACTGGTTCCCAGGGAATAGGTTTAACCGGACCAACAGGACCAGCAGGACCAGCAGCAACATCATCATCAAGTATTATGCTTAGCGGAATAGGAACGTCCTATACAGGACCAACCGGCACATTACATAGTGTGCCTTTTACAAATAATAATCAATCTTATGTTTCAGATCATTTTACATATGAGCCGGCTAATGCAATATTATCTGTTCAACAAGTAAGCGTTCAATCATTAAACATGGCTTCAGATATTAATTTAAAACAGGATATTAAATCATTAACTTTTGAATATTCAAAATTATTATTACAAAAATTGAATCCAGTTGAATATGCATTTAAAACCGACAATAAAATCAAACGATTTGGATTAATAGCACAAGAAGTAGAAGAAACGTTTAAAAATGAGAATTTGGGATTAAATTATACGCAACATAATTCGAAAGGTGAAGAACAAAAACTATTATCTTATTTGGAATTAATTAGTCCCATGATCAAGGTCGTAAATTATCTTGTTGAAAAGGTTGAAAAACTCGAAAATGAAAAAGCAATGCAAAACAAATCAGAATAAAAAAACGCAAATCATAATAAAAAAACGCAAATCAGAATAAAATAAAATAAAAATGAGACAATACAGTCATCGTCTCATTTTTAAGAATTTGGAATAAATTAATTTCAATTATTAATTTTCTCATCTATTTTTCTAAGGAAATCATTGCTATAAACTAGATTTCCGGTAGGTTTATAACTTGTTATTGGTTTATACTCTTTTTTTGTAGAACCAGAACCAGTACCAGAAGCAGCAGTAGATGTTATTTTGTTTCGATTCAATAAATTATGATCAATATTTGTATTTGCATCATCCGTGTTGGAAATTAATCGAATTCCACCACCACCGCCCCCTCCACCGTCATTTTCTTTATCTTCTTTTTTATTTCCATGTTCGTCTATAGATATTCCTGTTTTTTTTTTAAATTCGGTTCGTACATATGTAGGAATATAGTGCCCCCAACTAATAAATATGAGATTTGGATGTGTATATCTAACTTGAAAATCATTTTCTTCCAATTTTGCAATAACATACGAGATGCACATTACGCGATCATAATTTACAATTCCAAGCATAACTTCGGGAACAACATACCAACAAAAATTACTATTGATTTTTTGTCTAGATGTCATTTTAATCTTGGCGTGAATTCTATTAAGTATTCGATTAAAAACTTGCATTTTCTGTAAATCCTTTTCTTTTTTTGTATCATATAACTCATCTAAATTTATTTTTCGCACGTTTTCAACATCTTCGTCTTCTTCACGAGAATAAAATAAGTTATCCATGATAATTTAATCTTATATTTTAATTAACAGATAAAAATATATAGATAAAAACATAATATAATAATATATTCATGTATCATTTATAATGGTAATAAAACATTTGATAATTAGCGGAGGCGGTCCAACCGGATTATTATCATATGGCGCTGCAAAATATCTTGAAAAGAATAAGTTTTGGAATATTGAAAATATAGAAACAATTTATGGAACATCCATCGGGGCAATAATTGGTGTAATATTATCATTAAAACACGATTGGGAAACAATAGATGATTATATTATAAAGTGTCCTTGGAGCACGATACTGCCATTAAATTCATCATTTGATGATGTTTTAAATATTTATACAAACAAGGGAATTGTTTCTACAGAATTTTTTGACATTATTATGAAACCTTTATTGTTATCAAAAGATTTATCATTAGATACCACAATGAACGAGCTATACGAATACAATAAAAAGGAAATTCACATTATGACGGTTGAATTAAATAAATTTAAATTAATAAATATAAGTTACAAAACACACCCAGGTCTAAAACTCATGGATGCGTTAAAAATGAGTTGCGCATTTCCAGTGATATTTGCTCCTAAAATCATGGATTCGTGTGACAATGATGATGATGTTCCAAGAGTTCACTGCTACATTGATGGAGGAATCATGTCAAATTACCCAGTAAACATTTGCATTCAGGATCAAAAATGTGACACAAATGAAATACTTGGGTTTAGAAACATATGGGAACGATATAACGACACTATTGATAATGATTCTAATTTAGCCGATTTTTTGAAGATGTGTATAAAACAAATGATACGCAAAATTGACAGCGAAGAGTCAATTATTAAAATCATGAACGAAGTAACGTGTGTTAGCGAAATGAATGATTATACTAGTTGGTTTGACTTGTGTTCCGATGAATCAAAACGCGTATATTTTATACAAAGAGGCATGACTTATGGCGAAGTATTCTTTAGATTTATTACGAAAATAAATAAATAATAATTTAATATTAATTTATTATATATGTTAATATAACTAACAATAATTAAATAAATTATTATTAAATAAATGAATACAAAAAAAAATAAAACACATAAGATACATGTCAAAAAAATAAACTCCGACAATGATTCCGACGATTTAAATCACAAAATTAAAAAAATCATTATAAATGATGCTGTTGGGTGTATAACTGTAAATAATTCATTTGAAGATAATTTTAAAAATTATTTAAAAAATAAGAGCAATGGCAATCGGGACAATAAGAGCAATAAGAGCAATAAGAGCAATAAGATCGATAAGAATCAGAGAATAAGAGAATCCATTGGAAAGGAGCTTATTTCCGCATTTGGCAAACCATTGGCACCAAAATCGGTAAATCCGAAAGATGATTTTTATACATATGTAAACTACGAGTGGTTAACAAATATGAAGAATAAAAATATGAAAAAATACTATACTCGAATAGACAGTTTTAGATTGTTACAAGAGAAGGTCTATTATCAGCTTGTTGACATTGTAAAAGATTACGTTTCTAATAATTCAAACCACAAATCAAAAATGCTGAGTAATGTTTATGAATCATTTTTACATTTAAATGAATCTGTTTGTGAAAATAACTGGATTCGAATCAAGAAGGAATTGGACGATATATTTGAAACAGGAACGTATACCGATCTATTAATATATATGAATAAAAACGAGATTGTGTCAAATTTTTGTCCGATTGCTTTTTCAATGATAACCGATGAAAAGGATTCAGATATAAATAGGTGTCATATAAATGCGCCATATTTATCTTACTATGACGATGAGCTATATGAAATGGAGGATGATGATGACGAAAAAGATGAAAAAGATACAAAAGAAACAGGATATAAAAAACAATTTAATCAGGTTTTCAACGCATTTGTTACAAAAATATTTAAATTAGCGTTTGGGAAACATAATGAATATAACTCTGAGGACGTAGTTGATGTTGAAAAACAATTATTATCTGCAATTAACTCGTATAATCCGAATTTAAAAGAATCATCAGATGGTTATAATATTGTTACTTCAACAGAAGCAAAAGAAAAATACAATTTTAAATGGGATGAGTTTACGAAAGGATTGGGGTTTAAAACGACACCGCAGTTTTTTATAACCGATAATGTAACTTACGTGTCAACAATCACAGGTATTCTTGAGGAAAACTGGAATTCAAAAAAATGGAAGACATATATTTATTATTGTTATTTTAAACAATTGATGAGGTTTCATAAATCGTGGAGAGTAATTTACTATGATTATTTTGGCAAAAGCATAAAAGGTCAAGCTAGCATCTGGCCGCAAGAAATATATGCTATTTTTGGTTTGTCTTATTGTTTCAACACGTTTTTAACAAGTCAGTACATGTCTAAATATGCAAATGGTGCATATATAAAATGGGCTAGCAATTTGGCGTATGATTTAAAAACTGTGTTTACACGAATTATAGAGAGAAACAAGTGGCTTAGTCCAAAAACAAAAAAATATGCACTGCTTAAATTAAAGCATATTCGTGTTGACATGGCACATCCGCCGTATTTGGTTGCGGATCCAGATATTGCATATCATTCCAATGACCCGTGGGGAAATATAATTGCGTGCAACGCGTGGCGTTTAAAAATACTTATTGAAACGGAAGGAAAGCATTACATTGATTTGCCGAGCGTGGATTGGAGCAGAGATTTTAGTTTATCTGGCAACCAAGCTTATGTGGTAAATGCGTTTTATGACCCAACGAAAAATAATATATATTTGCCACTTGCTTACCTACAAAAACCATTTTTGGATGGAGATGAAAGGGGCATTGAATATAACTTGGCATACATTGGGTTTACCATTGGTCATGAGCTGTCACATTCTCTAGACGATTTGGGCAGCATGTATGATTACAAGGGGAATTTATTTGATTGGTGGACACCGCACGATCGAAAGATATTTAATTTAAAGGTAAAGGATGTAAATCGCCAATATGAAACATTTGCGGCGCGGGATGGAATTAAAATGGATGGATCATTATCTGTAGGAGAGAATTTAGCAGATATATCTGGTTTAGCAATAGTTCAAGAATATTTGAGAGATTATCAGATAAACGATAACTATATTATGCCGATTAAGAAACTTTCATTTGAAACGCTGTTCATGTACATTGCATATCAGTGGCGCTCGTATGTTTCAAAAGAATCCATATCTATTGAATTAAAAATGAATCCACATCCTTTAGACAAATATAGGGCGAATTGTCCGCTTTCACGTTTAGATTTATTTAAAAGTATTTATAATATTAAAAAGGGGGATGGAATGTATTGGCACAGTGATACAATTTGGTAGTAATTAGTTATAAATTGGTAGTAATTTTATTTTGTTTAGGAATTTTGAATCAAAATATATTTAATTAAATAATTAAATAATTTATAATTAAATATATTTAAGACTTGTATAATTTTTTTCTTTTGTATATATATAACACAATCAAAATGGTAGCTCGTGCAGTCTCTCGTCGTCGTCACCGAAACGTATCTCGTCGTCGTCACCGCGGTGCCGTCGCCACTCGTCGTCGTGGTCGCGGTCGCGGTCGTCAGTAAAATATTTTACATTTACAATGTATACAAAATAAAATACTCAAATCGTGTATTTTATTTTTTATTTGTTTACTAATATTAATATTTATTACATATTAATCAATAATCAATGAGAATATTTTTCCCCTGCACATTGGACATTCGGGCTTTTCCATTTTAGTATAACAACCAGGACACATTATTTTGTGATTGCACGGCATTAATAGTAACGTTGATTTATTTTTAAAACATAAAATACACTGCTCTTCTTCGTTGCTCGTTTCGATACTGCATACACCAGGTGCAAGTGGTAGTTTAGTATCACGCGGTTGATGTAAAAATGAGGCGAAATCCTGATAGTCGGGTCCATATGGATCGGATGACGATGACACCGATTGTGGTGCCGTCGGTGCTGGTGCCACTGATTGTGCAGCCGGTGGCGATATAATAAAGCCGCCATGATCCGTCATTCTTCGATAAAACCCCAAGTAACCGGACCGCGCAGACTCGTTGTCGCAAATTCTCACTCGCGTTGAGCGCGCATCATTCTTTTCGTAATATACGCTTCCATTTTCGTTTCGAGAAATGTTGAATATAATATTTGGGGGAACTCCGTCTAATTCGATTGTGGTAACTTCTCTATAATTGCTCGTTTGAAAGAATAGGTGAGACGAGTGACGAGAAGCGTAATACTTGATTGGCTTATTGTCATACATGAAATCGCGGTATGCCCAAGCTTGATAATCCCTAGCCTTTACCCAGTTTGCATCTGGAATATCTGTTAAAAAAATCTTGATGTCATTCATGTCTATAATTGGAACATTGCGAATATTAGAACCGTAAGAAGCATATGTGGGTTTATAGTGTTCATTTCCATTTCTATAAATTGTCACACCATCTTCTGTCTCATGCGGCAGTTCGGGGCTGTATGCCGGTCGGTTCTTATATTGTGTGTAGGCAAATGCATAAGGTGTTTCTGTTGTTTTTGTTGTTTCCGTTGTAACTTGTATCCACTGAGAATTCAAATAAATCTGAATATTTCTTTGTTGTCGTTCATGATTCATTTTAATTATTTAGAAATAAGTTTTGTAACTATTATTTATAGTATACTTTCGCATATCTTTATATCTTAATTTATTTTATTATTTTATTATTTTATTCAATAAAATAAGATGTATAAATTAATATGCATCTAAAAATTTGAAATTATTATAATATATATTATATAACAAATGTCATTTACTCGTTTTCACGATGATCCGTGTAGAATAAATAAACAATTGCAAGAATCAACCGATCCGGGACGATACATGTTGAACGTGCCGGGTAACGGAGACAAGCCGTATTATATCGAAGATCCGTGCATTCGAATGCAAGGATGGGGTGCGAATTTAAGAACAAACACTATTAATTTAGAAAGCAATTTATTGGGATTAAACCAACCTCTCTCGAGAGACTGCATGAAAAATAATTATGTAAAAACGGCGGTTTCTAGCAGTCCGATATCATATCCGTCGGCTCAACCATCGTTTGTTGAACAGTCGCGCGTCACTCATCCGGCATGGACATATCGCGATTTAGAACAAACCAATTGGTATTATCCTCAACTTAACCCCCAAGAAAACGTGTGCTTTCCGTTTCAAAATAATCTTAGCACGCGCATATTGGAAAAGAATAGTTATGTTGCAAAAATTCCTTGTTTGCCCTTTCTCAAATAATAAAATAAAATAATAAATAATGTGTTTCTTACGAATTATGAAGGAAACTATATAAAGATTTATTTGTGTTATAATATAATAATTTATATGAATAAGACAACGTTATTAAAAAGAGATACATATCGTAATCGTAATATTACAAATAATGGTAAATAAAAATCAAAATCCAATAGTGACAGTGACGATGATGGCGACGAAATGAAGATTGTTAGAGAAAATAATCATGTGTACTTTTATTCCGACGTTTCACGTGAATCTATATTTACATTAAATGTCCTTTTGAGACAAGCAGCAAAGTTCGTCAACACATTGTCATTTGATTTGAACGTGAAAACAATTCCGATCTATCTTCACATCAATTCATATGGCGGTTCGCTTTACGATGCGTATGCTGCAGTAGATACTATAAAGAATTTACGCGTTCCGATTTATTCTGTAATTGAGGGTTGCGCAGCGTCAGCAGGAACAATTATTAGCGTGGTTTGTAATAAGCGGTTTATTGGTGCAAATGCGTATATGCTTATTCATCAACTAAGTAGTGCGATGTGGGGAAAAATGAGCGAAATTGAAGATGAATATCAACATTTGAATGAATTGATGGATCAAATTACACAATTGTATGGGGAATATACGAAAATACCAAAAAAAAAATTAACTGAATTATTAAAGCATGATTTATGGCTTACTCCGCAGACGTGCATTAAATACGGATTGGTGGATGCTTTATATAATTCTTCCGAATTGAATTAATTAATTTAATTCATATTAATATTTTGTAATAGACGCTTAAATAATAAACGTTAGTTTAATTAATATTATAATATTATCATTAATTAACTCTTGTCTCTTGAAATGCCTCGTCTTGTTTTTAAAATTGTAGAGCACAATAATTGGTCTATTTTTATTCAGTATCATAATAATAATTTTCATGTTTTTGGTAAACGTCGGTTTAACGATGCCGCGATTTTTCATTCTACATTTTATAGTGCTGACGATGTTGGAAGTTATTTAGAAGAAATCGCGGATTTCAAATCAATGAAGAATGATTTCAGCATTACTTTGTTTTATTCAAATCTTATGCCGGATAGTTTCTATTCCGAATTTGAATCCTATGCAGCCGATCGAACCAAAGAAATTATAGGTTACGATAATATTACATTTTCAAAACACACGTGTATGAAATATCTACAATTTGTGAAATCAAATGTTTACATTACAGAGAGATAAACGATTAAATTAATATTTTCAAAATTAAAATAGCGATATATAAATTATTTGAAAATATTAATAAAGTAAAAATTATATTACATATATATAATAATATATAAAAATATAAAATGGAATTAGCAATCCCAATAGTTGCATTAGGAGGAATGTATTTAGTATCGAATCAAAATAAAAGAAATAATGGGGGGTCAAGCTCGAGTGTAAAGGATATGAAGGAGTCGTTTATAACATCAAATAATCCGAATAATCGCACAAATAATCCAAACGTGCTTCCAAATACAAATATTCCAACAACGAATTATCCCGCAATGTTACCGGGAACCGGTTCAAGTGTTAATTCGTATCCACAGCCAAATGCTGTTACAGATAAGTATTATAATTCGAGCGTGGGTAACCGAGTGTTGCAAAATCCAGATCAGTTCGGAAACTCATATAATCCAAATACAAATTCAAAAAAAAATTCCGGTTTTACCAGTCCAAATACTGTCTATTCACTCACCGGAGAACCAATAAATCAGAATAAATTTCAGCATAACAATATGGTTCCGTTCTTCGGTGCAAAAATCAAGGGACGAACGGCAGACGCCAATGTGTCCGAGTCGGTTCTTGACACGTATTCCGGCGCCGGTTCACAAAAAATACATAAAGAAGAGCGCGCTCCCCTATTTGCGCCACAAAATGCCATTAATTATGTGAATGGAATGCCCAGCGTTACTGATTTTATTCAGTCACGCGTCATGCCGGGTAGTAAAATGGCAAATGTAAAACCGTGGGAGGAAATTCACGTGGGTCCGGGCTTGGATCAAGGATACTCTGCAAAAGGCAGCGACGGGTTTAATTCGGGCATGGAGGCGCGCGATAAATGGGTTGACCGGAATGTTGACCAACTCCGCACTGTCAATAATCCCAAGGTAACGTTTGGTTTGGAGACGCACGAAGGTCCGGCATATAATTGGAATAATTTGAGCGCGCCGACTCCAGAAACGTATGGAAAGGTTGAGAAATATTTGCCGGATAAATTTTACTTGAATACATCGGACCGGTGGTTAACCACCACAGGCATTGAAAAGGCGCAGACGGCTCGTGCGAAAGAGGTTTACAAACCACAGTCGCGCGTATGCACAACCACCGAATATTTCGGTCCGGATTCAAATGTTACGGGTACAAACACGTATGCGCCTGAAAATTATGAACCGGCTAAACGACCAGAATACAGCGGAAAGCCGATGACAAATGCTCATACCGGTGGTAAAAATTTCACTCCCGGCGAAAATGATTACGGGAGAGACGGTTATAAGCTTTTGTCGAATAATCGCAACACAACAAAGAGTCATGAAGGCGGAATTATTTATGGCGCACTGCGCGCCGTGGTTGCGCCTGTGCTTGACATTTTACGACCGTCTCGGAAAGAAAATTCAGTCGGAAATATTCGTTTGTATGGTGACGTTAAACCGGCGTGCGGCTCTTCCGGTGTTGTTTACAATCCTGCCGATCGCGCGCCCACAACCATTAAGGAAACGACGGAGGGACTTCTTGGGTTCAATCATTTGAACGTGGATGCGCAAACAGCCGGGAGTGGATATTTAGTAAATCCGCAACAAGCCACTTATAATCAGCGCGATACTACAAATGTGCAATATGTTGGCTCCAGCGGCGGTGCGACAAATCAGGGCGTCGGGGTTTATGAAGCGCAATACAATCAGCACAATAATGTGAATAAGATTTCAACAAGCTTCACACCGGGCGGAAATATGAGTTTATTTAATCCGACCGAGAACATTTGCACGAAACGACATGATGATAATTGTGACCCGTGGATACCCAATCCCGTTTTTAGAATATCGAATCCGCCGGGCGTTCAAACATATGGAAAGCTTGAGAAATATCCACAGTCGTATCAAGAATCTGTCAACTGTGCACGCATTCAGCCCGACATTTTAGACGCATTTCGGAAAAATCCATATACGCAAAGTTTGCACAGTTGCGTTTTTCCTTAAACTACCTGGAAAATATATGGCATTTTATTATTGTATTATGTATTATTGTATTATGTATTATTGTATTATGTATTATTGTATTATGTATTATTGTATTATGTATTATTGTATTATGTATTATTGTATTATGTATTATGTATTATTGTATTATGTATTATTGTATTATGTATTATTGTATTATTATTGCATTTCAGTTTTATTTTTATTTTATTATCTATAGTTTTTATATCACCATACTATAAATAATAATCATTCATTATGAAAATAGATTTTAATATTAAACTAGGAAAATGGGCATTATTTAGCATTCTTGTGTTTGTTATTCTATACGGGTCTTATTATAGTTTATTCGGATTTAGAGAGGGGTTTAAATCGGACACGGATACATGTCCAAAGGGCTGTTGGAATCATCAAGTTGACCCAGATGGGAATTGTCAGAGGTATAATGTGGAAGATGGATATAATACATTTAATGTTAAAATTGGAACGGAAACGGAAATGATGCCGCCGATATCACTTAACATACCATCCGGCGTGTATACAGGCGACACGCTTGCAACCAGTGTGCAAAAATTAATTTTAGGCATTGGTAATACAACTACAAGCAATTTTACATGCACATTTCATGATCCCGAATATAAAAACCCTAAAACAAAAGATGTAGATCCAAATTTGAATCAATTGGAATTTAATTTGAATAATAATGACGACTCAACGCCTGTAACCATTATATTCGTTCTTGAAAAAGCACAAAATTTAAACAAAACCCCGTTGGGAAGTTTATTTAAAACGGACAAAATTGTTCTTACAGGATCCGCCTCTCAATTTACCGCCCTTAATTTGACCAATCCATTTTTTCCGTCATCACTAAAACCGTCATCCATTTGTCCGCAAGTATGCATAAGCGGAGTTACAAAGGATAAAAATTATTGTCAATATGATACAGATTGTTCAGCATGTCCAACAGTTAAATGTCCGAAAGGTGTTTGCCCCAAACCTCCACCCGCGCCGGTAACCCCCCCTCCTTCCCCATCTAAAAAGGGCGGAAAGGGTGGTGGCAAAGGTGACGGCGGTGGAGGAAAACCAATACCACCACCCGATTGCTCTCAAGCAAAATGTTATGCTCAACCGCTTGCCGGAACAAATGACCAATTCAACCAGTTTGACCCATATCATAAAAACGACCCGCACAATCCCACATATGATGAAGACACCGGATTTTGTGGAATAAGCAATACAGATGAAAATGGAATGAAATTCATGTTTGGATGCGATAAGTGTCTTAATCCAACCAATTCTAAAAAAACATTAGATTGCAATGTGGAATGTAAACGAGATGCAAATGGAAAAATTATAAACACAGATACTTGTCAAGAATATCCGTGTACCAAGGGCGTAAATTGGAATAAAAAAGATTGCGTTGTGAAAAATCCCGGAAAATCTGATCCCGATTCTAGCGGAAACGGAAATAATAGCAGTAACAATTATTATGATAATGATATGGATGATTATATGAATGAACTAATGAAACCCGGTCAGATGACTCCAAATCAAATGTATAATTTCCGTCAAGCTCGGTATGGCTGTGATGCATCTAAATTTGGTTGCTGTGCTGATGGGTTTACATTCAAAAAGGATGCGAGTGGAAATAATTGTTACGATTTTCTTCCATATTATAATGCAATCACATTTCGCGGTGGTGCTTAAATCACAATAACAATAAAAATAAAATAAATATAATATATATTACGATGATAGATTTAACAATGAAAGTACGAAAATATATTCGTATTTTCATTGAAAAAAATATAAATTGAAAACTTATTTACTTGTTATATATTTATCAGCTTCTCAATCAACAAAGACAATCAGTATGGTGCAGTCAAAGTGCTCCGCCTCCTCCGCCGTCGCCGCCAACAACTACACGCTTACGACTTTATACATTCCCAGAGTCCATCGCAATCAAATGCACGAGGCGTTTGTGAAGCGCGTTTTTGAGTCCCAAAACCTTGCAGTCGTCTCAAAAGTCGAATTTGTTGAGTTTGTACACCCGGACGCAAATTTCTGTTTTGCAGTTGTACACGTTCACTTCTGGATTCCAGGGATCATTTCAAACCATTTTCGTGACAGAGTGAATTCGCAGCGTGAGGCGCGCATTGTCTTTTCTGATCCATCCTACTGGATTGTTCTTCCATACAAGGTGAAGAAGGAAGCGGCGAAAATTCGCGAATCTCCGACCATTGCCGCCTCCACCGCATCGCCCCTGTCGTTAACACCTACCCCCATCGCCGTCGCCGCCCCAAGTCACCAATGCATTTGTGGATGTGGTGGACGTGAACTCGACTGTTCTTCCCGCATACTTTACAACCAATTTACAGATTCGATCTGGAACATCTCCACTGTTCCTGCACAACTTGCACCACCTCCTCCTGCTGCTGTATGGAATGACCGCGAGGAGAATTTTCGATTCTACGATTACGGAATCTGGTCAAACTGAGCGTTGCAAACTGAGCGTGAAAAACAAAACAAAACAAAACAAAACAAAACAAAACAAAACAAAACAAAATAAAATAAAACAAAATAAAATAAACAAAATAAAACAAAATAAAACAAAATAAAACAAAAAAACTTGTTTTTTTTAATAATTATTTTTATATTTTCAGTGTAGAAAATATAAATTGAAAACTTTTATATTATATAAATATATTTTAGCGTTCAAGCACTACCACCCTCTCAATTACAATGACGACGACAGATACCGCAGCCGAAATTTCCGCCCGCATTGAAGCCATGCTATTGAGTAACATTGAAAACATCAACCCGAATCCAGTCACACTCGCCGAAGCAACCAATCTTGTTGAATTCATGGAGGATGCCTCAGAATATGCAAACATCATTCAACCCTCAGAGACATTTGTTCGACGCATGAATGCATTTCTTGAAGACATTTACACTCCTCACACTCCTCAAGTTCAACAACCGCGCCCACACGTTCAAGTCACGCGTGTCGGCTCAAAACGTGTGTTTGGCAACGATATTACAAATCAAGTGCAACAGCGCGACAACATTGCCGCTAATCGTGTTGTCAATCGCATGTAATCACATGTCACACTTTATGCAATCAAAACAAAACATGAAAACAAACCAAAACATGAAAACAAACCAAAACATGAAAACAAACCAAAACATGAAAACAAACCAAAACATTTTTTTATGTTTTCATGTTTTTACGTAAATGTAAAAAAAATCATCATCAATTATCAGTTCTTTTTTATCTTTTAAAAAATCTTCATCAATCGTCATTTTATTTTTTATATTATTTAATTCTACAACTTGACAAGTCATTTGTTCATTGTTAAAAAAAAACATTAATTTGTGATACAACTGGTTACACAAATATGTGTTTAATAAATTTAATGATGATGATTTAGATGCTTCACTACAATTGCAATCGAACATTTCAGAATCTAGTTCTATAATTCTTCTAAATCCTTTAAAAGTTCCATCTGCAATCTCTACCGTGCACTTGACGACATTCATCTGTTTTTTTTTATTTGTTAAATACTTGTTTGTGTCTGAATAATCAAAATACTCAGATGCGGTAAATGAATTGGAATTGTACATGGTTGTCTACGTTGAAGGAGTATTTATATTTGTCAAAATTCATTTAAATTGTTTATTTTACTAATTTAAAATAAACAATTTGTTTGGTAAATGCGCATTGTTTGTGGTGATTATGGTTTACCTGGGGAATCCAACAAGGTTGGCACCGATGCCAAACCCGGCGCCAGACCGAGCAGAAACAGCAAGGCTTGGAACATAGACATCCAAAATTGCAAAGGTTGCTGCAGCAGAGAGCGCAATCAGACCGACTTCCTCCAACTTCAGACGTTGTTTGGGAATGGAGTAAGCAACAATCGCAACCATTATACCTTCAACCAAGTATTTGATTGCGCGTTTTATAAGCTCGCCTAAATCTAAAACGTTGTTATACATTATAATAAATGAATAGAAAAAAATTAAATTAAATAAATAATATATATTAATTATCAATTTATTATATCATCGTTAATTCTTATTAATTATATTATTTATTATAATAAAACATACTTAAAAGTGAAATATAATATAATGTATAAATTAATTTTATGCCTAAAATAAATAAACCAAGTGGTGTTGAATTGAAAAGAAATGATGACGGAACTCTCAATGTAAATTATGCCGATTTATTAGAAGAAGATAAACCCATTTCCGGTCAAAAATTTGCTTGTTTGTCATTTGTAAGTCCAGAAGATATTTTGAAGCAGCGTGAACATTTTTTCTTTGAAGAGTTTCTAAAACAATGGAATTATAAGAAATCTGTTGATGTTATGCTTCATTTCATTAGTTTTATTTCTTTCAAATATAATATTACGTTTGAAAAGGTTAATGAAGATTTTCAGGATTTTTTGAAGGATGAGCATCAAGCATTAATGAAATATAACGTTAATGATGATTTTAAAACATTTTTGGATCATAATGAAGAGAGATTGGATGACGAGTTCAGCGAAAAACATGAATTTCAGACATCGGTTCGAGGAATTAAAGTTCGCGGCGTTTTCGGTTCACAAAAAGAAGCCGAAATGCGTTGTAAATTGCTTCGCGAAGTTGATCCGAACCACGATGTGTATGTCGGTCCGGTTGGAATGTGGGTTCCGTTTCATCCGGACGCATACAAAACGGGGCGCGTGGAGTATATGGAAGAAACGCTAAATCAACTCATGTCTGAAAAGAAGAAGAATGAAGATCATGCCAAAAAGGAATTTGACAAGCGAGTAAAAGATGCTAAAGAAAAGGCAATTGAGGAAAATAAAAAGAACGCAGAGAAATCTGGAAACAAACTTACTCAAACCATTAATTCAAAGGGAGAGCTCGTAAGCGTGAAAAATATGTCGGTTGATGCAGACGCGGACGCGAGCGAAGAAGAAGAATCTGAAAATGTAACACTTGACGAAATTCGCAAAAAAATGTTTGACACGGAAAATGTGGTGATTGACAAGAATACGGATCACGGACTCTCGCGTCTTACCGAAAATCAGGCTCTAACGCTAGCGCTAGATGACGACGATGATATTGGTCTCGATTGTATCGATTAAATAAATAATAAATAAGAAAATAAGAAGGTCATACATAGTGGCGGCGACTAAAATAATTAAATTATGTAGATTCAATAATTTAATTATCATAAAGAATATAAAGCGATGTGTCATATAATATTATTAATCTAATCAACAGACTAGAGCATAGACATGTCAAAAGCGATCGGAATTGATTTGGGTACAACGTACTCGTGTGTGGGTGTTTGGCAGAATGAGCGAGTGGAAATTATTGCAAATGATCAGGGAAATCGGACAACTCCGTCCTATGTTGCATTCACGGATAGCGAGCGTCTCATTGGAGATGCTGCGAAAAATCAGGTATCCATGAATCCTGAGAATACTATTTTTGACGCGAAGCGTCTCATCGGCAGAAAAATTGACGATGCCAGCATTCAGAGCGATATGAAGCATTGGTCGTTCAAGGTGGTTTCTAAGGATGGTGGGAAGCCGCACGTCCAGGTTGATTTCAAAGGAGAACAAAAGACGTTTTCTCCGGAGGAAGTTTCTGCAATGATTTTGGTAAAAATGAAGGAAATCGCGGAGAGTTATTTGGGCGCATCCGTTACAGATGCTGTAATTACAGTGCCTGCATATTTCAATGATGGGCAGCGCCAAGCCACGAAAGATGCGGGTGCAATTGCGGGGCTTAATGTGTTGCGAATTATCAACGAGCCAACTGCGGCGGCAATTGCATACGGGCTCGATAAAAAAGGAAAGGGCGAGAGCAATATTTTGATTTTTGATTTGGGAGGAGGTACGTTTGACGTGTCGCTTCTAACAATTGACGACGGTATTTTTGAAGTAAAGGCAACTGCGGGAGATACGCATTTGGGCGGTGAGGATTTTGACAACCGGCTCGTGAATTGGTGTGTTCAGGAATTTAAGCGCAAAACCAAGAAGGATCCGTCCAGCAACAATCGCGCGTTGCGGCGGTTGCGAACTGCGTGCGAGCGAGCCAAGCGCACCCTTTCAATGTCGGCGGAAACCACGATTGAGGTGGATTCACTGTTTGATGGGAGCGATTTTGTAATCAAGATTACTAGGGCTAAATTTGAAGAGCTGTGTATGGACTTGTTTCGTTCAACCATTGACCCCGTTGACCGCGTTCTCAGAGATTCTAAAATGTCAAAGAGCAGCATTGACGAGATCGTGCTAGTTGGCGGGTCGACGCGCATTCCAAAGGTGTGTAGTTTGCTAATGGAGTATTTCAACGGAAAAGAGCTCAATCGCTCCATTAATCCGGATGAGGCGGTTGCGTATGGAGCAGCAGTTCAGGCGGCGATTTTGACGGGGGACCAGTCGAAAATTACGCAGGATATTTTGTTGCTGGATGTTGCGCCGCTGTCTTTGGGTATTGAGACCGCTGGTGGTGTCATGACAAAACTCATTGAACGAAATTCCACGATTCCGTGCAAAAAGGGGCAGACGTTTTCAACGTATGCAGACAACCAGCCCGGTGTTTTGATTCAAGTATTCGAGGGCGAGCGCCAGCTGACAAAGGACAACAACATTCTTGGTAAATTTCAACTGGACGGAATTCCGCCGGCACCGCGCGGAACCCCACAGATCGAGGTCACATTTGACTTGGATGCCAACGGCGTGTTGAATGTAAATGCGGTTGATAAAGCCGGCGGCAAATCGAATAAAATCACAATTACAAATGACAAGGGGCGACTATCAAAGGAAGACATTGAGCGCATGGTTTCTGAAGCTGAGAAATTCAAGGAGGAAGATGCCAGACATAAACAAAAGATCGATGCGCGAAATGGGTTTGAGAATTATATTTATTCGGTTAAGAATTCTGCGTCGGAACCTGCGATGCAAGAAAAGCTGTCTGAATCTGACCGCGCCGCAATTGAGGAAGCTTGCAAAGCATCGCTGGAGTGGCTGGAATCTGAAACAGAGGCAGAAGCATCCGAATATGAAGCGCAACAAAAAAAACTGGAAGGGGTTGTTAGTCCGATTATTTCAAAGTTGTATGCTGGTACCGATGACGGAATGCCCGGTGGAATGCCCGGCGGAATGCCCGGTGGAATGCCCGAATTTCAAAAACAGTCACACAATTCACACAAATCTGGACCCAATATCGAAGAAGTTGATTAAAAACAAACGAATCTGTTATCAAATAAATAATCAAATAATAAAATAGAAATATTATACAAATTTAATATATATATATAATATTTAATATAAATATATTTATTTATATTAAATTTATAATAAACGAATGTCTAGTTTTTTTATATTACAAAAAAATGATATTGTTGACAACGCAGATGATCAAGTTATTGTTTTAAAAAACAATACATATTTACTTCCAAGCTCTAATTTATCATATTATATGAGTCATGGTTTATTTGAATCAACGTTGATTTTATGGTGTGTACAATTTTGCAATAAGAACAGCGTATTTTTAGACATAGGTGCGCACACAGGAACATATTCTATATCTTTATCAAAATATTGTAAACAAGTGTATGCATTTGAACCACAAAAAAAAACATTTTATGCTCTGTGTGGTTCCGTGGCATTGTCAAATATTGATAATATTGAATGCATAAATTATGGGCTCGGTTCTAAAGATCAAATTGGAAATTCAACATTAAAAATTGTTAGCATTGATGGGGGTGGATCTTCCATGCACGCCACGTCGGGAATTATTAAAGAAGAAACAATTAAAGTAAGGACGCTGGATAGTTTTAACATTGATGGAATTTCTTTAATCAAAATAGATGTGGAAGATAACGAACTATTCGCATTAATGGGAGGGATTAAAACAATCATTAGATCAAATTATCCACACATTTTTTTTGAGTGCAACATAGAATCTGAAAATAAAAAAAAACTATTCGATTTTTTAGATGAAATAAATTATAATATAGTTTCTATTACCCCAACGACTAATATGTTTTTGGCTTATAAAAAAAACTAATTCATTAATATTTATTTATAAATCTGTCACATTACATTCATTACCAACAATTGCAAAATGCTTCTCTGAAATTGCATGGAGCCGTTCCCTTCATTTTATAAATGCACAAAATACACATTAAACCTGGAATGCAAACTAATAATGTAAATCCAAAATAAGTCATAACTACCACAACTCTTTCGTTATAAGGAGATATCGATGTGTCGTCTGTGGGCGGTGACGAAGGTTGAGTTGAATTTGCTACAATTATGTCAGTAACATTCGCTTTTATTGTAATAGTTATAGATTCGACGATTGTAAATATAAACATGAACAATATTGACACTAATGTATAAAATGTCAATATTGTTTTTCGAAATATGTCTTTCATGTTGGATGGTTAAAAATATAAAAATAAATCATTTATTTTCAATTTTAAATTATTTAATTGTCAATACAAATAATTATATAAAATAATAAATTGAAAACTTTTTTATTGAATCTATTGTTAACAGCCAATAAATAGCCAACAGCCAGGAAAGACAAACACGATGGATGGAACCGTTTCAATCAACATCAATAATTTGGGAGTAGGCAAATCGTCAGGACTAAAAAGAATGAACAAAAAAGTTGCATCTGAGTGGTTTCAAAATCTATCACCTGCCGAGAAATCATTATTGAAACAAAAAGCAAACTCGTCCTTGTCGTCGTCCGCAGAGGTAAAAACAAAAAAAGAAATGCACGAGCGCGAGCGTGAACTGATACTCAAACGACAATCCGAACATGAAGCCCGCATGAAAGCCCAGTTGCAATCCAAGGCGGAAATAACGCAACAGATACAAAAGTGTCAAGAATTGCGCCGCCGACTGATTCCCTTCCAGATGAGGTTGCAACAGATGAAGATGCATGAATCCCACAACACTTATCACCGGTACACACAATCCTCCAATTTCTACTTCAAACTTTACAACTTGGAAGATAAGGTTTCAGATGAATTGCGGTTGATACAAAATGAAGAAAGAGCCCTTTTTGACATGCACCACAAACACCACTGCATCAAAAATTCAATCAAAGACATCATTGCAAAATCAAATTCGCTTTCCAACCCTTATCCTTATACACGCATTCGAGCGAAAAATTGTCTGGACAACATCTACAACTTGGTGACAGTGTAAGGGTTTGAAAGCGCATTTGTTGTGGCTCTTATTGTGGCATTGTTAACACTTGGTAACAAAATGATAGTCGCCAATTTGTTTTTTTTCTCGAATGTATCTGCTCATTTTTGCAGCACATACATTCTCTGAAATCGCCGCGTCTGCAATACTGTCCCACGTTCCAATAAGCTCGTTTGTTTTGATTTCACGTTTTTCTACGACTTTTCCGGTAGTATTTTTGTTCGAATAAAAAATGAAAACAAATAAATTAAATTTAAGAAGTATTCGAATGAAGAAAGCTTTCTGAGGGGTTGACCCTGATAGGTATGCTGTTTCTGCTAATTCTGTTAATAATACTCAAGATACGAGTGGGAAAACATTCTAACTATTTTCTTCTTCTTCATAAAAGGACTTAATTGAATTATGATGTTCTTTTACCGTTTCTTGAAGGCGATAATTTTCAATTTTCAAATTCGTACATTCTGTTTCCATCGTTTCAAATTGTTTTTTTAATATTTTATTTTCCGACTGCAGCAATTTAATATCCATTTCCATAATTTTTACGAGAACCTCAATACTTGGTTTCCTTTTTCCTTCTCCAATAATATCTTTCAAGTATTTATCAAATAAACTATTAATGTAATCGCTGTATTTATTTGTATTTTTAGTTTCATCCATCTTGTAAGTATTTTATTTATACCTTATTATCTTGATATTATTTTGTTTTTTTTTAATTTTATTTTTCAATTTTATTTTAAATTACATGACTGACCTATTTGAAAATAATATAACATTTATTTCTCTGAGCACATTCGATAAATCAAAGTTAATATTATTCGGATTATATCTTAATATTGTATTCCCCAAAGAACTTATGTGATTCACTCTAATCTTTTCTTTATCAGGGTCTCTGTCATCATGATTGTTTTCATCACATTCAATTACTAATTTATAATCTATAAAATACAAATCAACTTTATATTTGTCGATTATATATTGTCTTTTTATATTAAAGGTAGAATTATATGCGTTTTCTATAAACCCTATAGTTTGATTTTCAATACACATTCCAATATTTACACATTTTATATTATCACTAATATTAACAATGTATCTATTTCTCAAATTAAATGAATTTTTTAATATGTCAAACGCATCTTCTGTAAGCATGTATATCATTTTATTGTGTCCACCTCTTTGTTTTTTAGTGTGTAAATTTTTTAAATCAGATTTTAAAATAATATAATGAAAATTTTCTTTATAATTTTTTTTTAAATGAAACACTAAATTATGTTTTTTTGATAAATGTAATAACTCATCTAAGTTACGGTTAAATTCGTTCATATTATGGTAAAGATTATATAATATGACTTAAATCATAATATAATATATAGCAATCAATTTTTATTTTTAATTATGTTGCTTCTGCTTTTAAAAACAAAAGCAAATAATTATTGCGCTACCATTTATTTTTTTTCACACTGATTTTGGGTCCCGCTCCTTTTTTGTTGATGTTCTTCGGGTCATATGACTCTTCTTCGTCATCAGAATTTAAATCCTTGCTCATCTCCCAGAATTCTTTACTACCGAGTTTAAACGGTCCGTGCTGCTGCGCCTTGTACCAGAAAATTTGGTCCTGTAGCTTATTCGACTTGGCATTGTTATTTATCACCAAACACTCGAAATTTTCAGTGCACTGGTCCATCACCTGACAGAACGACTCAAATGTCGGAAACATGCCCGCATAATTTTCATAGATTCGTTTTCGGTTACCTATGTACGGCTCTCGCAGGATAAATACGTAGTCAATGTTGGTTCTAAGATTTGGCGGAATGCCTAAAGGATATTGCATCGTAATGACCAACATTACCTTCCAATGACGACCATTCATAAAGAGAAGACGCATCATAGTGTCGCGGGTCCATTTGTTATCGAATAAGCAATCGTCTAAAACGACGAATGTGCGCGGATCGATAGTGCTTCTTTTATAAGCTTCCATTTCCTTTTTTACTTGTTTCAGCACTGCCTTTTGTCTTTTTAAGATATTTTCTATGATTGCGGTGTTGTAAGCGTCGTGAATGAATAATTTGGGGACGTGTTCTCCGAAGAAGCCGTTGCCTGCTTCTGTGCCTGAAATTACGGTACCGATTGGAATATCTTGATGGTAATACATCAGGTCTTTCACGAGGAAACTTTTGCCGGTATCACGTCGTCCAATTAGGACAATAACTGGACCTTTATTTTCGTCTGGTCTAAAACTAATGGATCGCATATCGAATTTTCCTAGTTCTAAATTCATTATTATTTAGTTGAATTAAATTAAAATTATAACCTATACATCTATAATAATTTTACATGTCAAACTAATTATTGTAAAGTTGATTGAATTATTTTAATTACTTGCATTATAATTAGTTTAAATAATGGTATTATTCTATTTATAGAACGTATTATTATTATTACATTTTATGTCTACTGATACGATTCCTGTAATTCCTGCTGATCAAACTGATCTGGTTCCGGTTTCAACCGATCCCGCCGTTGTTCCCGTTGTTCCGCCTTCTAATGAATTTAAATTATTTTACCAAAAACCCAAAAATGACAATGTTCTTAAAGATTTAGAAAATTCGCACATGGGTCTTAAAAACTGTCAAAATTATATTCCTATTTATTCGAGTTTTTTCTCTCTGAATGATACCAATTTTAATTCCATTAATCTTAATCAAAAACACAGCGTCAAGGCAATTTTTAATGGCGATTCAGAATCCAACAACAACATCAAGTCAAAGAATATTGCAAATGCTGAAATTTTCCCCGTCCCTAAATATCCATATTGCAAGTCTAGTGGTCAAAACGGCAACGTTCCTGTCTTTTTTAAATTTTCTCCTCTTCTTGATCCAATTAAATATTTGGCTGGAAATTATAATATTGAAAACAAATCTTTATTTAATTTGCCATCGATTCATTCAAAAACGTTTGATTATGCTGCTGCTGTTGTAAACGACGTTGACAATAATGATAAAAATCGTGATGATGATGATTCTTTGAAATGTCATTTTAAAGTTATGGATAAAAATAATTCCGCATATGTCGATGGATTTTTCTCTTATTTGTCGAGCCAATTATTAAACACACACGGTTTTATTCATGGCATTGATTTCTATGGATCGTGTCTAGCTGTTCAAAATGAGTTTACTGTTAATATTATTGACGATCAGGATTATTTATTAAAAACCGATTTTTTTAAAGAAAAAAATGGAGTTCTTTTTAAATATGATGCACCGGATTGCGAAGATGATTCTAGTGATTATGAGAATATGAATAATCAAAGACACACGAAAAATAAAAACACAAAATTAAATATTGTTGTGGAAAATGTAGACATTGTTTTTGATAATTTCGATACTTCTGATGCTGCTTCTAATGCGGTTTCTGATTCTGGTAACAACGATGGTGATGGTGCGGTGGCACCATCGTGTTTAAATGACTTGACTGAATTGGTTGATGAATGTATTTTTAGTAATAATCGCGCCAAAAATGATGATAATGATGATGATGATGATTCAAACAATTCGAACGATTCGTCTTCTTTTTCTTGCTCTTCTAGGTCATCTTATACAACAAATGATGAATCAAGCGAAGGCGGAAGCAACGGAAGTAAAAGCAGTGGAAGCAGTGACAGTGGAAGCAGCGGAAGTAAAAGCAGTGGAAGCAGTGGAAGCAGTGACAGTGGCAGCTGTAGCGGAAGTGAAACAGACACAGAATCATTTGAAACAATTGATGATGAGATTTTGAACGCTGTTATATACAATTTTCCCGTTGAGGTAATTATGCTTGAAAATTGCACAAAAACTCTTGATTATTTAATGGTCAAAGATTCACTCTCGGATGAAGAGTGGGAAGCCGCTTTGATGCAAATTGTTATTACATTGGCAACATATCAAAAAATATTCGAATTTACACATAATGACCTTCACACAAATAATATAATGTTTGTTGAAACCGACGCAGAATTTTTATATTATTGTTTTAATAAAAAATATTACAAGGTTCCAACATATGGTCGAATCTTTAAAATAATAGATTTCGGTCGATCCATTTATAAATTTAATTCAAACTTGGTTTGCAGCGATAGTTTCCATAAATCCGGAGATGCGGCGACTCAATATAATTTTGAGCCATATTTTAATGACAAAAAAGCCCGCATTGAACCTAATTTTAGTTTTGATTTGTGCAGACTTGGTTGTTCGCTCTTTGATTTTTTTATTGAAGATATGGAGGATGTTGGGCGAGAATGTAAAAAAAGTCAGCTCGTTTCACTTGTGGTTGAGTGGGTAACAGACGATAATGATAGAAATATTTTATACAAGAAAAATGGTGTTGATAGGTATCCTGATTTTAAATTATATAAAATGATTGCGCGAACAGTTCATAATAAAGTTCCGTCACAACAATTGAAAAATCGGGTATTTTCACAATTTGAAATTACTCATAAAAGTATTCGAAACGTCTCAAAATCAGAAATAATAAATATTGACAAATTACCGGTTTATATTTAATAGAAATACAAAACTAAATACAAAACAATATTTTATATAGGATGTAAAATATTTTCTAGTGTGTAAAGATATGTCATATGATTGTGGGCTCCTGCTACATTATTACTACTACTAAAGGTAATATTGAAAAGTCCAGAATTCGTATTGGGATTATCACTGCAACTGCCACCGCATCCACTCACATGTTGATACGGTAATAAAGCGATTGATACAGGCAATTTAGGCACTGTGTCATTTGTATTCACTACACGCCAGCTAAGATTTACAGTAGAATTAAATTTATTGGCAAATGCGGGATCACCTACAATCGGACCAGCAAAATTATACATTGTCGCTCCCTTATGTTGAGTATTGTTTACTATGTCACAAGTATTTAACACAGCAATCGCTGCTCCTAAACTGTGACCACACACAAATATATTTTTAGATGGTGGGATGGTTTTCAAATAATCTATAACTAGTTTTTGAGGGGAATCATTACCAGAACTGGCAGTAGTATAAAGCTGATAGAAACCTGAATGCACCTTTGTTTCCGGCGGTGATGATAAAAATTCACATTTTGTTTGTATACATTTAGCATCTTCTAACCATTCAGACCAATTATCAGTGCCGCGCCAAGATACAAAAAAATCATCACCCTTTTGAGCAATAAAACCAAATGGAAGGTTATTTGCTTCATAAACTGCATATATTATTTTTATTAGAGTGTAAGGGGATTGTATTGCCCAAACTTGTTTATTTATAAAATCATTATATTGATCATAAGCATAGTTAGACAATGTCATCAATTGTATCGCTCTAACTAAATCAAAATTTTTAGGAATCGGATTCAAAGCGCCATTATTATTATTATTATTATTATTATTATTATTATTATTATTATTATTATTATTAGTAGTAGTGGGTGGTTTATGAATTGGCGGAGCTACACTTCGTTGCTTCCATCTTGTTAATTTCACGTATCCCCCCCCCTTAGTTTGACTATATCGATCGGCTGGTCCATTCATTATATTTTATTTTTATACATTTCACACTTATTATTTTTTTACAAAAAAAATCATCATAATTTAAACGCAAACGCATATATTTATTTTCCTTCCTCCTTACGTGTTTGTTTGTTAATATTTAATATATAATATTTTTATCTTCAACCAAATCAACAACCGCATCAAAATCGAGAACATTAGTAACTATTTTATTGTATAAAATAGTAATGGTGAACAGACATATAAAATCAACATAAATTAATTGGAATTGTTTCTGAATTACAATGTACAGCAACATCAACATGAAGAATTTCACGATTGTGTAATTTGACCACGAGATATCTTTGTTCAAACTGTTTTTTGATTCCTCGTCTGAGTCAACGTCAGCTGCTTCATCTTCATGAGCTGCTTCATCATCTGAGTCGTCAACGTCAACTGCTTCATCTTCATGAGCTGCTTCATCATCTGAGTCGTCAACGCCAGCTGCTTCTGCTTCCACTGCTTTCTTTTTCATTTCGCTCCTCGTATCGCGCTTCATTTTATTAATCATTTGCATATACGGTGAAAACATCACATATGTGCATTTTTTGGTGCACCAATATCCAATTTTTTCATTGGTATCAACATCATATAAATAAGGAATGCCGCGACTGTCCGATTTAATGTATAAAGGAATTCCATCTATTTCCATCATTGTATTTTGATTTTGACCGCGACCGCTTTGATTTTGAACGAGACTCATTTTTATCCGACAATAGATTGTGATTGAATTGAAAATATATGCACAAACCGTTTATAATTTCAATTTTATAAAAAATAATAAATAATAATAAAAAATATAATATAAATTTAATTGAACATTATATATTATATTTTTATTAATATTAAGAACAATGGTCTTATTTCTTTTAATCGATTTAACATGTAGCTTAATATTCAAAGGCGTTTATAAAGTTGGAAGTTTTTTGGTTTACAAGTCGTTTGATGGCATATCTTACGTGTACAAACGAGTGTGTAATAATAAACAACAAGCGTGCATAGATGCAAGCGGTAATTATATCGGCATGGACGAAATAGATTCAACTCCATACGTGATAATTACCGAAGAAGAATATGACGCGCTTAAAAGCAATTGTAAGGTAAAAGGCGTAAAAAGAAATGTTACTTCATTAACTAAAAAAATAATTGCAAGCAATCAGGAGTGGAAATGTGGAAGATGTAATGAAATTATGGATTATACTTATGAAATAGACCATCATACTCCGCTGTTCAAAGGCGGAAGTAATGATATAAGTAATTTAATTGCATTATGTCGAAATTGTCATGGTAAAAAAACAATTTTAGAAAATGCTGATTTAAAAATATAAAATATAAAGCAAATATAACAAATGGTATATGTAAAAGGTAGAAGTTTGTGCAGAGGAAAGTGTCCTCTTCCAGTTTTTCAATATAATATAGACGACGCGAATACAAGTTTATTGCCAAGATTTGCGAGAAATACAATTATTATCAATACGTCCAGATTTCAGGGAGGTGGGCGGTTTCAATATGCAAATAAACCGCTTAACGCATTCGGAAAATGGGCAGGGTGTCCTGGCGGGTCTGGTCCTGGTTATTCATCCACAAATCATTATATTCCCTATCAAAATTGTAGCGTGGGTCCAGCAATCGCCGGTCCACAAACAAATTGTTTTTCAAGATGTTAAATAAAGTAAAGGATTTAGGGAAATAAATATAAATATTAAATTAATTTATTTTCTTTTTACATTATATAACAATATAAACAATAGCATGGGTCACAAAAAAGGTTCTGATGGCGCGTATCATATTACCGGACATTCTTATTCTGTAGTTAGGGGGTCAAGACCCCAAGTGATGCACGGAACTGCTTATAAAACTGTCGGCGGGCTCACGAAAAGCAGTCTCATGTATAACAAATACGGCAGAATTGTTTCAAGACGCAAACACGCCACCGCAAAACGCGAAAATCGTCTTAAGAAAGCCGGATGGGTTCCAATCGGGAAAGGAAAATTTGGTTCTGTATTTATTGGCGATAAATCTAAATCTAGTAAAAAATCTAGTCGTTCGTCGCGTAAAACTCGCCGGTCTCATTAATTTATTTTATTAATTTTTAGTACTTTTTTATAATATTTTAGTAATATTAAAATATTATATATGCATATAATATTATAAATAAATAATCAAAACACAATCCATAATACAAATGGGATATACGAGAGATAAAAAAACAGGTCTTTATAATATTAAAGGAAACACATACGAAAAAATACGCGGATCACGAACCCAAGTTTCAAATGGAACTGCATATATGACCACTGGCGAACTGACAAAAGATAAATTGATCTATAATGATCAGGGATACATTGTTAGCAAAAAGAAACATTTTACGGCTAAAAAGGAAATGCGTCTTGAAAAATATGGCTATTTTACGAAAAAGGGCAAATTCGGTTCAACGAAGAAGATAACCAAGAGAAAGAAAACTTAAAGTAACCACACACCAACATCATAATCAATAAATAAAACAAATGTTTTTACATTGTAAAAAATATAAATTGAAAATTTAAAATATATTCAAATACTTATCAGTTGCACAAGACCGACACAAGACAGACTCAATGGCTCAAAATAATACTCAACACATCGACCGTATTCGCATCACCAATCCCAGAGATGCCCATGATCGTATTGGACAAATTTGCACCTTCATGTGCAAGGGTGTGCGTGAGTACGGTCGCATCATGAATGTGACAGCGACATCGATTCGAATTCAGCGCATGCAACAAACCGCCGACGGCGATTTCATCATTCATCCCAACCAAAAAAATTCCGTGACGAAAAATGTCATTACATTCTCGCGCAAGATCACATCCGTCAAATCTGTCGAATCCGTTGCCGCATCATTGCTGCGAGGCGGAATTAAAAGGAGGGACCCAAACACTTTGTCTTTGCCAAGTGGATGGTGGTGGTAACCGACCGACTGATCCAATCTGACACAATGAAACAAAAATATAAAAATAAAAAATAAAAATAAAAAATAAAAAACAAAACAAAAAATATTTTTTTTGTTTTGTTTGTATTGTCTAAAAAAGAAAATTCAAAATTATTCAGATTCTAAAACAAACTGACTAAGAACAAAATTAATTCCATAATAAGTACATGAAAATAGAATACTTATAAAGAGTAATCCAGATAAATTATGATTTCCGTCTTTATTGAAAATGCTTGGAATATACATTAGCAAATATTTTCGCATAACGGGCAGTTGAAATGTGAAATAGAGTATAGCTAAAAGAATGGGCACTTGAAATGTTTCATATACCACATCGATAGATTCTGCCTGATTTGCTGATCGCGCGCGATGTTCTAAAAATGATTGCGTATTTTCATGGTGTTCTCGTATGTAATCGTGGGGTGCTTTTGGTATATAATTGGGCATCGTTTGTTCGTCTGATATCACGCTCTCAGTATTTCTGGGAACGTCTCGAATTGGAAGAGCCGTCATTCCCGATGTGGTCGCGCGCTGTAATCCAGATACAAATTCATTAATGTTCATATCCTGGTTTCCTTGTGATTGTTGTGCCGATTGCACCGGTTGCGGTTGCTGCTGCTGCTGCGACGCCGACACAACATTCGGTGAGTATGTTTGGTGCGGTATTTCCGTTTTTAAAGCATTTTGGACCACTCCGCCGCCACCACCGCCATTATTATTCAATCCTGCAATTCCTGGCAAATCGTCTATACTTGTTGTGTCATTCATTATTCTCTAAATATAAATGAATAAAAATATACTATGTCATATTACGCAATCCGTTACTTAATTCTACAGTTTTCTTATTTTGATTGCATTTTATTGTCGAAACATTATAATTGTAACATTCGTCTCCGTATTTATAAACATTTCCACCGGTTAAATCCTTCATTGGCGGCGACTCAAAATGAATACATGCGCCATCTTTGCATGCCTTTCTAAAAAGGGCGGCTAAACCAAGACCCATAATAATAGATATAATGTATTTACTATTTTCTTTATGTATCCATTCTTTAAAATTAATCATTGGTATGTTATGTTATTTATTACTATTATTTATTATTATATAATAGTAATATTATAATAATAACCATAAAAATTAGGGGTATCTTTAGATATACAATTCCAAATATTCTACATATTCATAATTCTATGATGACGGGAGTGGGCACAAACACAGCTTAATCTCTCCAAGACTTGCAACATAATATTTAACCACAAGCGGAAGATCATTTTCAAGATACATTTCAATCTGATTGCACAAATTAGTGCATTTTATAAAATACCCAAGATTTTTTAGAGAGAATTCACCCTGAATAATCTTACTCGAATCTTGTTTATGAATAAATTTCATGCTGTCATCAGATTCAACGCGCCGAACTTCTGCAGTTGCAAACTGTCCAGAACATCGAAAAATCAATTCATTTCCAACCGATTTTATTTCGAGTTTTTCTGAAATACAAGACAAATCTCGGATTATTTTTTGAAAATCAGAAGAAGGCAAGTTAATGACCGATGAAAAAACAACATTGGGTTCAACCAGCTCTTCGGGATCGGGTTCAATAAGGCGGAGTTTCTGAGTTTTGCATTGTTTAATATCTCCATTTTCAAATTTAAGCCCAAGATACGAAACCACACCCTCATTATAGTCTTTGCTTTCAATATAAATTGTGAGTGTGTCATCATTATCAATTGAGTTAATGAGTTTAAACAGGTGAAACATGTTTACACCGATAATTATTTTATCCTTGCTGCACTCGTACAATTCAAAATTTTCAGCAGAAAGGCACAAATGCGCCAACATGGTATGCGATTTATCCATATTAATAATTCGCATTCCATCCTTTTGAAACGTAATATTTGTTTCAAGAAGAATGTCTTTTAAAGCAGTCATAAGTGTTCGAAAAGGCGCAATTTGAACAGTTTTTATAGTCAAAACATTGTCGGTCATTTTATTTATACAATTCTATAATATAGATATTTAATTCGTAGAATCTTTAAATACTTAAATAATATTATCAATTGTCGCACATCAACACATATTGATTGATTGATTGATTGATTAATGATTCATTAATTTATATGAACTTTATTATTTGTTTTATTTAAAGTTTATCAATTAATCTCTCTTTCTCTCCAGAAACAAAACCTGTAATTTTTCTCAAAAGAAATCGGCACTTAGAATATATCGATTGTGAGGAAATAGATAGTTTGCATATCGATTTCTAGAGAGAAAGAGAGATTAATTGATAAACTTTAAATAAAACAAATAATAAAGTTCATATAAATTAATATAATGTATTATATAATAATAATTATTTCTTTCATATGACAAATAAAACAAAGAAAATAAAAGATAATAAGGATAATAATAAACCAAGTGCGGTCATTAAAATAAAAAATGGATCAAGGTATGAATTGAATGGTTGGACGTGCGTGTCAATATCAGGGTCCGCATATAATCGCGGTTACGCGCACGGACATTTAGTTAAGACTGAATTAGCGGAAGTGTATAAAATGTTAAAATATAGTTTGTATGAAGATTTCGGAAGACACATGGAGGTATTCATTGAAATATCAAATGATTTTTTTAAACCGAAAATAAAAGATAATTATCCAGAACTTTATGAAGAAATGGAAGGCATTGCGCGCGGTTCGAATCAATCGGTAGATTTTATTATATTATGGAATTGTTATGTGAGTTTAGAATACTTATATGCGACATTGGAACAAGTATTGAAATCACGAAATGATTCTGAGTTGAGTAAAAAATATGAAAATATTTTTGAATATAAAGATTCGACCCATCCTCATCCAGCATCGGCATCAGAGGGAGGTGGAATAAAACAACAGTGGAAAGGGGCTCCAGACCGCTGTTCTGCGTTCATGGCGGTTGGTTCATATACGAAAGACGGCAAAATTGTGTGCGCACACAACACGTTTGATAACTTTATAAGCGGGCAGTACTGCAATTTAATAATAAGCATGACGCCATCAAAAGGGCACCGCATGTTATTTCAAGGCGCGCCCGGTTATGTATTTAGCGGGACCGATTTTTTCACTTGCAGCAGCGGCATTTTTGGAACAGAAACAACGCTGGGCGGATTTAATGCGTATGAAAATAATGACCCAATATGTTGCAGAATTAGGTATGCAATGCAATACGGGAATACGCTGGACGATTATGTAAAGTATTTGACGACAAATAATTCAGGCGATTATGCGTCAACGTGGTATTTAGGAGATACAAACACGAATGAAATAATGCGAATAGAGCTGGGTTTAAAATATGCGCCGGTTACTAGAACTAAAAATGGTTATTTTGTTGGTTTCAATGCGGCATACGACCCGCGAATAAGGAACTTGGAAAGCACAAACAGCGGATTTGACGATATCCGGCGGCATCAAGGGGCAAGGCGCGTTCGTTTGGAACAACTCATGCGCAAACATCGGGGCAGCATTGACGCAAAAATAGCGAAACAAATAATAGCTGACCATTATGATGTGTATTTGAATAAAATGAACCTGTGTTCGCGAACGGTTTGCGCCCATTATGAGCTGGATGACCGTGCATTCATGTCGCAAGCAGACCGACCGAAACCTTTTGCGCCGCGCGGCGCATTGGACGGTAAAGTAATAACCAGCGACCTCGCGCGCGAAATGAAATTTATGGGAATTTGGGGATCATCGTGCGGAACGCCATTCTATAAGGATGCGTATTGCGAACGCAATTTGCAGTGGGAAATGTTGAAGCCATATTTGCATGACAGAGTGTCTCAACCATGGACAACATTTTCTTTATCAGCGCGCAAAACAAAATCAACATCAAGATCAACATCCAGATCAAGATCAACATCAACATCAACATCAACATCAACATCAACATCAAGATCAAGAAGGTCAGTCAAAAACAACAAACACAAACATTAGACGCATTTAACAAAATTAGATAATTTTAAATTAAGATTTTTTTTCCCAGTGTATCCGATGATGACACTGTGAAAATCCAGCATGTTTATAATTTTGCGCACGTGGTTTGCATTAATTGTTTTTATATTTTCATCAATCTCTTTTTCAGAATAAATGCGCGAAGACGGCTCTTGTTGCGTTTGTTCTCCACCGCGACTCCGATAACGATCCTGCATTTGATTTAATAAATATTGTGATTCATAAAATTCCGCAATTTCCATCGGATTTTTAATATTATTATATCTATCAAGAAGTAAAAGTTTCTTTGCATTATTTAATAATTTCTGGTCAATATTTTTTGTTTTTTTTTGACGAATATGAGCAATGATGTATTTAAGTATTAAAATTAAATTCGAATCTAAACAAGATCCCGTTATTTCTACAACGGTGCCATAATAATACGTTGCATACTGAACAGACATTGAATAGATTAATTTATGATCACCTCTTAGTATATTGTACAGTTCAGTCTGAAGAAGATTGCAAGCGACGAGCAAGTGTAGAAGAAGATCATTATTTATGTGGATGTCAATTGGAAAATAAATGCTGAAATCAACACCACCATGTTTGGCTTCATCTGTTTTATTTGTAACGAAAAGGAGGTTTGATTTATAAGAAAATGGATTTTTTGTAGGTATTCCGCTGGTTAAAGGCGGAGGCGACGCATTAGGTAATTTTTGTCTAAATACACTCAAAACATGCGCTGGATCAAAGTCTCCGGATACGAAAAAAAAAGTATTCGATGGCGTATAATATTTTTGCATGTAGCTGGATAAATCACTCAATGAAATATTTTCCACATTTTTTTTTTGCAACAAGTAATTATTTGATTGTTGGAATCCTGGAATTGTATAGAGTTCATTTAATGTAATTTGATTAAAATTATAATTAGACATATTTATCCTCATATCCATTTCATTAATAACTATTTTTTTCTCAGCATTTAGTTTTTTCTGTAAAATTTTAGGATGTGTTGTAATCTCAATAATGTAGTCAAGCATATTTGGCAGTTCAACTGAATCTCCGTCTATAAAATATTTCATTTGGGTCATTGTAGTAAATCCATTATAAAAAACAGGTTTCGTCATCCAATAAAGATCACACGATTTTTGTTTGCATTTTTTCCACGATTCAATTAAAACGTGTTCTAATAGGTGATTTATTCCAATTTCTGATTGTTTTTCGTTGCAATAACCATTTGCAACGATACTACTAACATATACGGTTTTACTTTTTGACTTCATAAATAAAATAGAATAACCACCCACTTTATGAATTATTGGTTTATTCATGCTTATAAAAAATAATTATAATATATATATATTATTAGTATAAATAAATATATTATATATTTATAATAATACAATAATACAAGAAATACAAGAAAAATAAAATGGCATTGGTTGTTGCGAGTTTATTACAAAGAGATGCGGTTTTACGTTCTATAGGTGCTACAAATTCCAAAATATATGAAATTATGTCTGAATACATGTGTGGAGAGATGTACATAAAATCAAAAATAGAAAAGCTAGATATTGTTTATAAATTAGAAGTGATTGAAAGTTATATTTCAGAAATACCGGAAACGGCGCATAACAGAACAAGCATACATAAGGCGCTTACGGGCATTCATGATATGTGTACAAAATTACATAATGAATTAGATGAAATTCTAAAGAAGATAAAAATGCATAATCAAAAATATTTTTATTATTTGAGAACATTTGACATTACAACGGATTTATTTAATATTGAAACTCATGTGTATAATTTGGACCACCGGTTTAAAATGTTTTTGGGGTTGGTGGGTGCAAATGTAAATAATATTTGATCATATAAATAATTTTAATTATTATTATTTATATATAAATAAAGCGCGTATAGATAATATAGATTCACAATTGACCTGTATCAAATCAAACGATATCAAAATGACATTTGAAGAAGCAATCGACGCGGTAAAGACGTTATATGATAAATATAATGACTTTCCAAATATTCAGCAAAAATTGATTCATTACATTAAATATTCATTACCCACAGTAATTGAGAATTCGGTGCATCAACACCAACAGAGAGAAGATAGAAAAAAAACATTGGATGAAAAATCGGATGAATTTATCGAAGAGTTTATCGCGAAAACACAATATTTTTATAATTCAAATACCGAACTGTTTTTTACATTTTCTGATGATAAAACATATGAGCTTATAAAAGAGGACAACATTCAACATTCAATTTTAACAACGATTACTTCAAAATATAGAGAACTGTTGCCATGGAAATATAAAATAAAAATACAAATTATAAAACGGATTAGAGAGAATAATATTTTAAAATCAATACCAGAATCTGAAACAATTCAAAAAATTATACATTTATTGGTTCCTTCATTATTTTTCAATAAAGACACAGTCAAATACTTTCTTACAGTTGTCGGTGACATACTACATAAAAAAACCTCGCTCCATTATTTTATTAATTCAAAGACGCTGCTTCCATTTTTCAGAGAATTAAATCAAGAATGTTATAAATATTTTGGAATAAATTTATTGAATCATTTTAAATTCAAATATTATGAGCACGTAAGTGATGAGTGTCGGTTAATAAATATGTGCGAGTTATCGAATACGTTTAATGCGAATGATAAGTATTTTAAATCACATATTATTGATTTTTTTTGCGTTGCATCTCATTATTCAACTCGATATGGGTGTGCTGATTTGTTTTTAGATAAATATTGTAATGATTATTCTGTAATTAATCACGCATTGTATTTAAAAAGCAATAATAATGTTGAAATATTTTCAAAATTTATACACAAGACAACTGAAGAGTGTCCGAGTTATAATATTTCGTGGAAAAATATGTTGTATTTGTGGAAATTGTTTATAGAGGAAGAGAAAATTCCAAATATATTTTTTAATCATTCACTCAAACAAATGCTGTTAACAAATATTATGGATTTAAAAATAGAAATAACCGATCCGCACACTGTAATGCAAACAGATTCTGAAAATATAATAATATTAAATAGAACCAGTAAACACTTACCTTTTGTTTGTAGTTTTATTTCATTTTGGAATAGTTTTATTAATTTCGCATGTTTAGAAAATGCAAATGGTGGTGACGCTCAAGAAGAAGAATATGAATTAGAGTTGGACGAGTTATTATCGCTCTATAATAAATCAATTAAAAAATCTGCGACTACATTGCACATGCACAATAATGTTTCAGATAAAATGCTTCTCGGACTTATCCGGCATTTTTATCCATATATTTACATAGAAGATGACAAATATTTGATCAACGTGGGTTGTAAATCAGATATTTGGGATAAACGGGGAGAAATACAAGAATTTATACAAAAATATAAAGAGTCTAAATTATCCAGCAGTAGCAGCAGCAGCAGCAGTAGCAGCAGCACAATTGTCCCGACAACGAGTCAATCGTTATACACAATTTATCAGTGTTATTGTAAATATGCATATGATAAAGGATATAATATTATTAGTAAACGGTGGTTTGAAAAGTATTTCATTTCAATTTACGATGCATTTATAATTGATAATGATAATAATAATACAATTATTTCTTCAAAGTGGTTTTTATAAGGGGTGCGCGGAGCGGCGCGGGCGCCAATGTTGGCTTATTATTTAATTATTTACCATCGGTTTTATAAACGGGTGCATTTGCCTTTGCAGCATCTGCGGTTTGTTGAGCTTGGTTTTTATCTGCTAAAAATTTAGCGGCAGATTGACGAGCTTGCTTGGGTGTTTGTATGCATGGTGCCGTGAGCATATAATTATAACTGATGGAGGTAATTAATATTCCTGTAAGCAAATACCACATAAAATAAGATACAAGATCTTTTAAAATAATGTATTTTTTAAGTTCCAAAAATTCTGGCGGCATAAAATCTGGTGTTACTTTTGATAAGGTATTTTTAAATGCACCGGTAGCGATGCTCTTGTTCCAAACAGTGTCAACATTATATTCATTTAGCGCGTTAATAACTGTGGATGGGTCATTTTGCATATCTAGAAGAATCTTTATTAATTTTGGATTGTCGGTTGTTTTAACATTATCAACATTATTAACCAGTTTGTCTAAAAACAGCGTGCTCAAACCAATGATAGACGCAATGCCATATCCGATTGTATTTGAAAAAGCGATAAGCCATCCGGAAAATGTGATTAACAAAAAATTAAGTAATCCAAAAATAATAACCCAGGGTATAATTGTGGCAACGGCTGCAGTTCCAACATTTGAAGGACTATTGCATATTTGTTTGGCTAAATATATGTTCAAGATAAATTGACTAACAAGTATTAAAATAAAATAGACAACAAATAAGGCGGTTCCTTTTTCCGGCATGGTGTATTTGAATCCAAAATAAACAACGGTAAGTCCAATAAAAACAAAAATGGATGTAGCTGGATCTATAACTTGTGTGGACGATGTAGCAGAATTTAACAACTGCGATGCAGATTGTGCTGTCGTTGTTGAGTCAGTAGTTGTTGTTGGTGGTGGTGGTGTTGTTGTAGCCATTTATATCTAATTGTTCTTTAATATGTATATATAAAATACAAATATATAATTTTATAATAATGTGTACAAATTTACTGTGAAATAATATACCATAATTTCAAAGAGACAAATAGAAGACATAAAATAAAAGTATGAATATGAATTATTTAAAACCGACGAGTCAAAATGAAAGACCATTTTTAACAGAACCGGGTGTTAAATCATTTATTAGCGGGATTTTAAAGGGGTGTCATCAGGTGAAAACACATCACTATAATACGGTATTCAATATCACAATGTTTTCATTATTTGTTATGCTGCTAGGAGGCATTTTATATTATAAATATAAGGGAAAACTTACACCCGAAGAAAAAGAAAGAAAGAAGCAACAAGAAAAACAATACATTTTAACGAAATTAAATAATGTGTCTGCAACAATAAAGATGGACAGACAAGGGGGTAATATAACACATGCCAATTTAATTACAGATTTACCTTCGTGGTGATGAAAACAGAAAACAGAAAACAGAAAACAGAAAACAATGATTTTATATTTTAATTAATTATAATTTTATAATATATATAAAACATTTATACATATTATTTATTAGAATGAGTGAAGCAAACAATGAAAAAATGTTTAGGTATTACGGGTTGAAACAAGAATATATCGAAGAAAGGAATAAAATTGTAAATAAATTAAAGAAGAAAACGAAATTTATAGAGTCGACCGGTGAACAAAAACGAGTTGCAATTCAAAAAGCGGTTTTAGATTCGAATTCCATAAAATTAATTACAATTAAAATGCAAAAAATAAAAAAGAGTCGCGGATTTAAACTTGGAAATACATATAATCTTAAAGATTTATTAGAGTCACAATTTAGAAAGGTTGAAGAAATGAAGGAACGAATCATCAATTTAAAACTAGATTTACTGTTTAATTATAAATCTGAAGATGATGCTATTTCTGAAATTACTTTAAAAATACCAGAATTTAATAAACAACTAGAAATGTATCAAAAATATCTTTCTGATTATGAGAATGTTGTCAACAATAAGGAAAAACACATTCAGTTGACTCGCGTCCGCGATGATATTAACGCGATATTAATGAGCATTGAAAAACAACATCAGGTTATAACGCAAACTCCGGAACCTTTAAAAAAACTCGAGATTATTCATAATATTCTTGAAACCTATAAAACATCACTCCAATTTAACCCCGATTATCAGGAATATCAGAAAGAAGAGGAGGAATCGACGGGTGGAAAAAAACCAGGTAAAGAAACTGAAACTACGAAATTAATGAAATTAAAATATGCAGATTGTTCATTATATCAGGTGCGCCCCGATGATCCCGATGATGAGGAAATATATCTTATACAAACTCCGCACACAATAGAACAACTAGAAATTGTGAAAGGACCAAAGTAACTAGTAACTAAAATGAATTAGTTATTTAATTATTCAAGGTAAATTGTAAATTAATAATATTTCTTTTTGGTTATTTATATTTATTTAATATTGATTTATAGATAAATAAATATGTTTAAATAGAATATACAAAACAAAACAAAATGCCAAATGAACAGACTGGGGAATGGTGGACTTTGGATAAAGATTTTCCTAATGCAAATATTAATCCGCGGGTGAATGGGGTGAATGTACCATACGGATTTGATATAGAGTCACCGGGCGCGACAGGTGTAACAGGTACTATACATCAATTTCCTTTACCCTTCTCGGTTTTAGCTCGTGGACAAATAAAGATAGCGCACGGTTCAAATTCTGGTTCTGCCAACTTACCAAGTTTACCAACAGGATTAACATATCTATCAACAGATTTTGTTTCTGTCACACCATCAAATATCACAACTGGTAGTCCTACTACCACAAATATGCATTCAATATATAATACATATCTTGATGTTACTATACCT
>Ga0209086_10000382_pt1 | contig 38397 bp, 37 predicted proteins | sample M_130207_XF_Meta_FD_187312 | JGI IMG/M metagenome (GOLD analysis project Ga0209086, IMG submission 187312) | Freshwater microbial communities from Lake Montjoie, Canada to study carbon cycling - M_130207_XF_MetaG (SPAdes) (version 2) | ecosystem: Environmental > Aquatic > Freshwater > Lake... | reverse complement strand
CCATTTCTTTTCAGCAACAACTCCGGTGAAGCTGACGCGATGGAGATACCCGATAGTTGCAAATAACTGGCGTAGGGCGCTGGATTTTTTGCTAAGAGTTTGAGCATCAACGGGGCCAGCGATGTATCGAATCCGATTGGGATCGCAAGCTGTCTACAAGCATTGACTTGGTAGACCCAACCTAAGGAAATCCTTTTTTGTATCTGGTTCACAACATCGATGTATTCCGTTTCGGATTGTGAAGTGCTCCACTTACCAGCAGGTGTTTCCCATTTATTTTCACAATCTGGAAACGCAGAATCAATAACGTTCGAGAACCTGGCGCAAATCCATTCACCTTCAAACGTAGATGTCACTGCCCAGAAACCTGGTTTATCTAAATCTGCAGGATCAGTACTGATCTCGTCTAATCCATATGCCAAACGACCGCCCATCCAGAAGAAGGGTTCGTTTATGTTAAATTGCGCAGATTCCACGCAGTAACCGTAGAGCGATTACCGTTCTAAGGCGTGCTTTGGCGCATCCGACCTGCCTACGATAGATTTCGCCCCAGCACAAAGGTAAATCTGTGTGCGGACGTAGCGCAGTTGGTAGCGCACCACCTTGCCAAGGTGGATGTCGCGGGTTCGAGTCCCGTCGTCCGCTCTGATCGTTCAGAGTTGCTGTGCAACACAAATGAACAAGACCAAGGTCGGGTGGCCGAGAGGCGAGGCTCAGGACTGCAAATCCTGCTACACGGGTTCAAATCCCGTCCCGACCTCCACTATTGCAACAAATCTATTTATGATGTGCCACAGATAGATTCACAAGAGCGAACAAGATGGGTATCGCATGGCGCTAGAGAAATCAGACCGACCATGGGGTCGCTATGAAGTCTTGCAAGAAAGCGCCACCTATAAAGTTAAATGTTTATGGATTAATCCGGGTAAAAGATTTTCCTACCAACGTCACACCAAACGGGCTGAACATTGGTTCATCGTTCAAGGTAGCGCCGAAATAACTCTTAACGGCGTAACCACTAGACACCAACCCGGTGCATCAATTGATGTTGCAGTAGGCGATCTTCATCGCATAAGTAATATCGGGACAATCGACGTCATTGTTATCGAAGTGCAAACAGGAACATACTTTGGAGAGGATGATATTGAGCGTATCGAAGATGATTTCGGACGCTAGTCACCTATTAAATCCGTAAGGTATGATTTCGCACGCAAGGATCGTTGGCTCAGCGGTAGAGCACCACATTGACATTGTGGGGGTCACTGGTTCGATCCCAGTACGGTCCACCATTAGTTACACCAGGTTATTTCTCGATCTTTATCAAGAAGTTGCTCGCTCTTTTCATAGTCTCTTCCAAATATTTAGGCAGAAGTTCTTGATGTTCCCTATTGCTCGTTTCATACAGATAGTTGAGTAAGAGCATACGCCGTTGCAACAAAAGCGCTTCCATCTCTATCTCAGAATATTCCGGAACGGGCGCGACGGAACGATAACCATCTAGAAGAGCGATATCTTGCTCATCGGTGTCCAGGTAATAGAGCGCTGTTGCTAAATCCTGAATAGGTAGCCCTATCCCACTGTCATCGAAATCGAAGATTGCAATCGCTCCCGCATCCCACATCAGATTCCATCCGTGTAGATCAGCATGAATTACTATCTTTAAATCCCGATCAAAAAACCTGCGTGAAATCGCTTCGATTGCTTGTCGCGCCTGGTTCAACGTGCGTTTTTGGCCTTCTTCAAGTTTGCTATAAATAGAAAAAAGGAAATCTTGTGTTCTCCAAAAGAAATCATCAAATTCGGGAAGAGTTGCACCTTCTGGAAGTTCAAAGTTCGCTACTGCTTTATGGATCTGAGCCATCGAAGCGCCTAAAGCGAATAAATGTTCAACACTGGGATCATCTCCAATTTCACTTCCCTGAAGCCATGAATACATCACCGCGTTAACGGGTCTATCCAATGTATCCATAGTGGCGGTAACGATGAATTCTCCAGATTTAGCTGGCACCGGTCGCGGAACATTGACTGATGTAGTTCTACCTAAAAAGTCAATAAATGCTATCTCCGCTCTGATGTTCTCTTCAGTTCGAAGTGAATTGATATTCAGCCTAAGCGCATATTGATTAGGGCCGGAACGCACTCTAAATGTGGCATTGAATTCAAAGTTTATAAGCTCGATTGAAGATACTTCATCAAAATAGTTCTTGGAAAGACGCTCTGCCAATACAGTGACGCGAGCGATTTGGTCGTCATGTGAAAGATCTTTGAATCCAGACATAATCTATAGCGAACCTGATTCCTTCCCAATGAAATCCGTTGCACACAATAGGTTTACTAATCCCCTAAGCCTTCATGGTTAGCAAATGCCCACAGATCTAACTCATCGAGGTCAATGGCGCGTATCTGATGGCAAGCAAATATGCCCGCTATCTGTGCACGATGTTCGGTTGCGTGATGAATTGCTTGAGTCAAGATTGTTTCTCTAGAGCGCCTGATTCTTCGATGTTCACCGTCGAACTCAACAAAACCAATTGGGTTCTGTGCCGACTTACGCAGTCGCGCATCAAATGTTGCAGATAGCTTGCCTAAAGCAATTACCTCTTCCCTCTTCGTGGGTGGTTGCGTATCCGTCATTCCTAACTCATCGAGTAGATCTGCGTAACGGCAAGCGGTGAGATGTTCCAATATCTCGCCAACGCTCCAATCATCATTTGGAGCAGAGAGCTTTAGGTCAGCATCTGGTCGTTGTGAAACTAAATCGAATACACATTGATTGGCCCAAGCCATATGTCTAAAGAGGCGATCTGTTACTAAATCCATATATACAGAGTATCAAATGCTCCTATTCGCCTATTTAAAAGAACTTGCTCAGTTATATTGCCCTTATGCGTTTGAGTCCAAAAGAGCGAAGCGGGTTGCTCTTTGCACTCCTCGGGGTTTTTCTCTTTTCCCTATCCCTTCCGATGACTAAGTGGGCGTTGGAAAGTTTTGATCCATTTCTCACGGCCACGGCTCGTCCCATCATTGCGTGCTGTGTTGCTATTCCTGTTTTTGCCTACCTCAAGATTCCTCGCGTCCCGCGTGAATATGTAAGGCCGATGATCTTTACAGCGATTGGTGCAGTCTTTGGTTGGCCCATATTTATAGCTTTAGCTCTACAGAGAACCACAGCAACCCATGTTGCAGTTATTGCATCGATCATGCCTCTTGTTACAGCGATCATGGCGGTTATCAAAACGAGAAAACATGTGCCATTGCAATTTTGGCTAGCCTCCTTATGTGGAACTGCAATGCTTGTGCTCTTTGCTGTGACACGAGGTGGCGATCTTCATACAAATCTCAACGCTGATGTTCTTACTCTCATTGCCGTGCTTGCCTCTTCTTATTGTTATGTCGAGGGGGCTGAACTAACGAAAATTATGCCCGGGTGGCAAGTTATTTCTTGGGTAGTGATCTACACGCTGCCTGTGTGCATAGTGAGCAGCGTGATCATTTGGCTTCGAACACATAGCGACCATCCCGTAACTTTCCACGGTGTATTTGGATTAATCATGATTGGCATCTCCTCGATGTACCTGGGCTTCTTTGCTTGGTATCGAGGATTGCGAGATGTTGGGACTGCACGTGGTTCGCAAGTTCAACAACTGCAAGCGCTCTTTACTTTGGGTTGGGCAGTTCTGCTGTTGAAAGAAAAAGTGAGCGCTCTTACACTTTTGACGGCTGTGGGAGTAGTGCTCTGCGTTTTATGGGCGCTATCTGCACGAATCAAAAATCAATCAGCTCTTGGTTCGGATTAGCGCTACATGTCCCATGTCTGCACTCTCGCATAATCTTCACCTATGAAAAACGGCATAAGTGTTGAATCAAAAACTCTCTTTGAAACAACTTTCGTCGTCCTCGATTTAGAAACCTCGGGCGGACAACCATCGACAACGGTAGGCATCACAGAAATAGGCGCTGTAAAAGTGCAAGGTGGGGAGGTCATTGAAGAATTTAGGACGTTTATCAATCCTGGACATTTGCTCCCTGAATTTATTACATCACTTACAGGTATTAATGACTCGATGCTCGCAGAAGCTCCAAGCATTCATGAGGTATTCCCAGATTTCCTGCATTTTTTAGGAGATCCGTTAACAACTGTTCTTGTTGCGCATAACTCACCTTTTGATATGGGATTTTTGAAATCAGCCGCGATTACCACCGAGAACGATTGGCCTGAATTCCTTGTTATAGATACTGTGCGATTGGCTCGACAGGTGCTCAGCTACGAAGAAGTTCCTAACTGCAAATTGGGCACTCTTGCTCAATTTTTCAATACAACTGTGGAGCCTAACCACAGAGCACTTGATGATGCGCGAGCTACGGTAGATGTGTTACACGGACTCTTTGATCGCTTGGGATCTCACGGCGTAACTACCGTGAAGGAAACTATGAAATTTAAGAGGCCGAAATCTGCTGGGACAAAGCGACCCATTGATTAAGTAGCGCTGTTGCTTTACCGCTATCGATAGCTTCTACCGCTAGCTTTATTCCATCTTCAATTCTTTCGTTGAGAGACAATTGCGTTTCACCTTTATAGGCCGCTATGGCTGCAGCCGCATTCAATACAACGGCATCCCTTGGTGCTCCACGTTCTCCTGTGAATATTGCTTTCGTTATTTCCGCATTCTCTTTGGCTTCTCCCCCGACAAGGGCTGACACGGGGGCTCTATCAATAGCAAAATCCAATGGATCTAATGTTGATTTCGAAATGGCTCCACCAGAGATAGTAAGAACAGTCGTTGTTGTTCCCAAAGTAATTTCATCTAATCCATCATCACCTCTAAATACAAACCCTTCAACACCGCGATCTGCCAACACCTGCGCCATTAATTGATGCACGCCAGCGTTTGCAACGCCTACTGCCATTGCTTTTGGTTGAGCAGGATTAGCAAGGGGCCCCAGAATGTTAAAAATCGTAGGAACACCTAACTCTTTACGAGCAGGGGCTGCAAAGCGCATTGAAGGATGAAATTTAGGGGCAAAACAAAACCCAATTCCGATTTCTTTAACGCATCTTGCAACTCCATCGCCATCTAAAGTGATTGCAATTCCAAGCGCTTCTAATAAATCTGCAGACCCGGACTTTGATGAAGCGGCACGGTTGCCGTGCTTTACAACTCGAGCACCTGCTGCCGCAGCGATGATTGCAGAGGTGGTCGAGATGTTGATTGTGTGTGCTCCATCGCCGCCAGTGCCAACAGTGTCAACAGCTCGCTCAGTAATCGATATTGGTGAGCAATGAGCAATCATCTGCGCGACAAAAGATTCCACTTCCTGCGCTGATTCACCCTTTTTCTTGAGAGCGAGGAGAAATAACTTGATGTCCCCTACGTTTGCCTTGCCATCCAAAATTTCACCCATCGCCCATTGGCTCTGTTCAAGGGTGAGATCTACTTTCGCCGATAACAAGAGCAGCGTCTCTGGCCATGTATTTATCTTGGCCATAAGAGTGGGTTAAGCGATAGTAAGCGAACGTGCGCGCACAAGAGATGCGACAGTTGAAGCAAGTGTGAAAGGGTCAATTGGATGCGAAACAAATGCTTCGGCTCTAGACCACGTTGCTAACCAAGCATCATCAGCGCGAGCAGTAATCAACAGAACTGGTGGGCATTCAAATACTTCGTCTTTGAGTTGGCGACAGATTCCCATGCCACCTTCTGGCACAGCCTCGGCATCGAGAATGAATAGATCTGCTTTAAGTTTTCCATCGGATCCTTTTCGATCGATGAAAAGTCGAAGGGCGTCACCTGTTGCGAATTCGTGAATTTCGTGAGCTGGCAGATCTGTTGCAATCTGCTTACCCAGCCCAGCGATAACACTTTGGCGTACAGAACTGTCATCGGAATACACCACGATATTGATTGGCCGTTGGGACATGGTGCAAGTGTAATCTCCCAAGATGCCTTTGGTGGCGATAGGCAAAACTTCAACAATCTGAGTGACCCGTTTCACCCTGAATACACCATGGCGCGCCATGGATAGAGGCCTTTGGAGTTACCACTATGCGCCGAATACAGGAATAATCTCCCATATGTCCAGCGCCAGCCTTGCTTCGCCCAAAATCAATAGGCCCAACCTCGTAGCGGTTGGAACCATTGTCTGGCTTTCTAGTGAGCTGATGTTTTTTGCAGCGCTATTCGCAATGTATTTCACGACTCGCGCTGTTCAAGGTCCTCTCGAGTGGCTCAAATCCACCGAGATGTTAAACATCCCATTCGCTTCAGTTAACACAACAGTTCTGGTTCTATCCTCAGTTACATGCCAGTTTGGTGTTTTTGCTGCAGAGCGATTCCAATTTAAACGCACTGACTCAATTTTCAAGATTTCCAAATGGGGAATGATGGAATGGTTTTTATTAACTTTCCTGATGGGTGCTTTCTTCGTGGGTGGGCAAATTTACGAATACATAAATTTGGTCAACGAAGGCTTAAGCATTTCCTCGCAAGCTTACGGCTCAGTTTTTTACATCACAACTGGATTCCACGGATTACACGTGACAGGTGGTCTCATTGCATTCCTGATCGTTTTGTACCGTGTGAAAAAAGCCCGCAGATTTACTCACAGCCAGGCAACAACGGCAATCGTAGTTTCTTACTACTGGCACTTCGTTGATGTTGTTTGGATCGCATTATTCTCTGCTATTTACTTGATCAAATAAGGGGAAATTAAACTAGTGAAGCGTTTATCGCGATACCGCAAGCACCGCTACGCCGGGCCTCTTTTGCTCACCTTCGCTCTTTTAATCATTGGTACCTCATTTTCTGTCGCAAGTGCGAGCACCAAGCAAGGAGTTACAACTTTTTCCCGATCAACTGCAATTGATGCTGGCCGCCAAATCTTCCTTAAAGGTTGCTCTTCCTGCCATGGCTTAAACGCTGAAGGTGGCTCGATTGCTCCTTCACTCATTGGAGTTGGAGCAGCATCTGTAGATTTCCAGGTTGGCACGGGTCGCATGCCAATGGCCGATATGAGCATTCAAGCAATGCGTAAAAAGCCTCTCTACACACCAGAACAAGTTGCAGTTCTTGCAGAATACGTAGCATCACTTTCTCCAGGACCTGCAATTCCCGGTGAAGAGTTACTTATGTACGAACGCGATGGCAATGCAGCACAAGGTGGCGAACTCTTTAGGACCAACTGCGCAATGTGCCATAACTTCGCTGGCCAAGGCGGCGCGTTGAGTGAAGGCAAATATGCGCCAACTTTGATGGGCGTAGAAACTAAACACATCTATGAAGCAATGATCCTTGGACCACAGTCGATGCCAGTATTTTCTGACAAAATTATTACTCCTCAAGAAAAACTATCGATTATTAAATTCCTCAAAGCTGCCGAAGCCGAACCTGCATTAGGTGGCGCTGCACTCGGTCGCGTGGGCCCGGTAACAGAAGGTTTGCTTGTTTGGACACTTGGAATTGGACTGCTGATTGGTATTGCAGTCTGGTTGACGACGAAAGCGAGATAAGGAATGTCAAACGAAATCGAGCGCCTCTCTGATCCCGGACTGCCCGAACATCAACACAGAGCCACTGATATCGATCCTGTTGCCGAAAAGAAGGCAGAGCGACAAGTAGCTCTTTATTTTGCCCTTTCAGCAGTTGGAACAATCGTTTTTGTTTACTCATACATTTTCGTCCCCATTACAAGTTTTGTATTTGTACCTATACTTGGATCTACCAACACTCATCAACTACTTCTTGGTTTAGGTTTAGCTTTCTCCCTTCTCTTCATCGGAATCGGCGCAATTCACTGGGCTAAGCAACTCATGCCAGATAATGAAGTGATTGCAGAGCGCCACGAATTACGTTCTCCAAAAGATGAACGTGATGACTTTGTAGCAACCGTGAAAGAACGCGCTGGAGCAGCGGGTCTTGGCCGTCGATCTCTAATCAAGCGCTCTCTCGGACTTTCGCTCGGCCTTGTCGGGTTAGCGCCACTTGTACTTCTTCGTGATCTTGGCCCTTTGCCTGCTAAGCAACTAGAAACTACAAACTGGGCCAAAGGGGTGCGACTTCTCACCGATCCAGGCGATCGTCCAATTAAGGCAACTGACCTTGAAGTAGGTGCAGTTGCTCAAGTTTTGCCTGAGCTAGGAGCAGGTGTTGAACGAACTTTAAGCAGCATTGGTAAGGATGCAGTCCTTCTCATTCGTTTACGACCAGAAGAATTTCGACTATCTGCAGAACGCCTTTCGTGGACATACCAAGGAATTATTGCCTTTTCAAAAATCTGTTCACACATGGGATGCGCAGTAGCCCTTTATGAACAACAAACTAAGCATTTGTTATGTCCATGCCATCAATCAACATTCGACGTACCGCAAGCTGCAAAAGTAATCTTTGGCCCATCTGCTCGCCCGCTTCCCCAATTGGCAATCACGGTCGATAAAGATGGTTATCTGGTTGCACAAAAACCGTTTAACGAACCGGTAGGACCTAGTTTCTGGGAGCGTTCATCATGACAGCAAGAGAAAGAGCCCTAGGCGGCGTTGCCAACTATGTAGATGAGCGCACAGGCGCCGCTGCGTGGATGAAGAAGAATCTGACCAAGGTATTCCCTGATCACTGGTCGTTTATGTTGGGCGAAGTTGCGCTTTACTCATTTATTATTTTGTTGCTTTCGGGAACGTTCCTCACATTCTGGTTTGATCCTTCACAACGCGAAGTTCTCTACGAGGGCGACTACCAGCCTCTCAGTGGTGTAAAGATGTCGGCCGCTTATGCTTCTACTTTGCATATCTCGTTTGATATTCGTGGTGGATTATTGATGCGCCAAATTCACCACTGGTCAGCGCTCTTATTTATGGTTGCAATTGTCGCCCACCTGCTCCGCGTGTTCTTTACCGGCGCATTCCGCAAGCCTCGTGAATTTAACTGGTTAATTGGCGTGGGGCTTGTAACACTCGGAATCGTTGAAGGATTCCTTGGATACTCACTTCCCGACGATCTTCTTTCAGGTACCGGTATTCGTATCGCAGAAGCCATCCTGCAGGCAATTCCCGTAGTCGGAACATATCTCGCCTTCTTTGCATTTGGTGGAGCATTTCCTGGTGAAGCATTTATCCCTCGAATTTTCACTGTGCACGTTCTTTTGTTGCCGGGAATTTTCTTAGCTCTCATTACCGTTCACTTAATGCTCGTCTGGTATCAGAAGCACACGCAATTCCCTGGTCCAGGGCGAACCGAAAAGAACGTTGTTGGTTATCCACTCATGCCTGTTTACATGGCTAAAGCTGGAGGTTTCTTCTTCATAGTATTTGGAGTTACCGCATTTTTAGCAGCTGTCGCCTCGATTAACCCGATCTGGCTTTATGGGCCGTATACACCTGCGCAAATTTCAGCAGGTTCACAACCCGATTGGTATATGGGTTGGCTTGACGGTTTAGTGCGTATGTCGCCACCTATAGAAACTCACGCATTCGGGCACACAATTTCTTGGAACATTTTGATTCCAGGTTTAATTGTTCCCGGCATTCTTTTCACCGGTATGGCGCTTTATCCGTTCCTTGAAAGTTGGATGACAGGCGATAAGCGTGAACACCATCTGCTTGATCGTCCACGTAATGCGCCAAACCGCACAGCACTCGGAGTTATGTCTTTGACATTCATTCTTGTTACCTTGCTCAACGGTGGCAATGACATTATTGCAACGCACTTCTCATTAACAATTAATCAGATCATGTGGTTTAGCCGAATAGGGGTACTTGTTCTCCCTCCTATCGCTTTTGTTATCACTAAACGCCTATGCCTTTCCTTACAGCGAGCCGATCGAGATGTGGTTTTGCATGGCACCGAATCAGGTCGCCTCTTGCTTCTGCCTCACGGGGAATTTGTGGAAGTTCATGAACCAATTTCGCCAGAAAAAGCATGGACGTTAACTCAACATGAGCAACTACCACCCCTCGAATTAAGCTCCCATGACTCACATGGTGTGCGTCGCCCGGGTGGATTAAAGAATCGCTTACGTCGACGTATGAGCGTGGCTACCGTTGAACAAGTTCCAAAGCCAGACACTGAAGATCTGAAGGCGATTGAGCACCACTAAGAAATTGCGCCTTACTGGTTGATTTTCACTAAGGAGATACTTCGGTGATTCCTAGGAATTTAGGATCAATAAGTGTAATATTCCGCACGTGAAACGCACTCAGATCGCACTTATTGCAATATCACTTATTCTCTTTGGGACAAGCATCCCTGCAAGTTCGGCTGCATCTAATGCCCCGGGAACAAAGTGCACCAAAGGCGGAGCTAGTGCCAAATCTGGATCAATCATGGTTATATGCACGAAGAGTGGTTCGAAACTTCTCTGGCAGAAGGCAGTTGTTGCGCCAAAACCCACGATAACGCCAAAACCTCAACCATCGCCTTCACAATCCAAGAACGAAGCCTCCCAAGGTGATGCATCTGCTTCAAATCAAAGTCCAGAAAAACCCAAAGTTCCACAAGGTCCACCCATGCTAGGAAACCCCTGCGCAACAAATGGAGAAACAGTACCTCTTGGTAATGGATTTATTTCGTGTATTAATTTCAAATGGGAGCCTGTTACTTCAACCAGCGGCAACACTTCTGCTGGCTTTGGAACAACCACACAATCATTGGTTACAACAACATGGGCATACTTGAGTGTTATAAATAGTGGAAATGGATTAGGGAATGTTTCAGATGCCGCTCTAGTACAAACCCCAAGCGGAGATATCCGAGTTTATTTTAAAAATGGTAATGATTCGGGGGCAAATCTTACAGGCTTTGATAATCTTATTCATTCGGCAATCTCTAAAGATGCCGGAAAAACCTGGACAATTGAGTCCGGCGTGCGGATGCAAGTCACGTCTCCTGTTGAAGTCTTACGAAAAACCGGTGGTGGATACCAAGCATGGGGCTGGTCTCATGCGCCTGGAAAAGATTACATGTACTACGCAGAATCTTCTGATGGCCTAACCTTTACTGAAATTTCTGTTGCAGGGTTAGATGTAAATAAATGTTTAACCACAGCAGGCATTGCATTTGGTCCGCTCGGTGATCCAGCTATTGTGAAACTGGCCGATGGCACTTGGCTCTTGCATGCTCAAGGCTTTGGTATTGGCAATACTGGCCCTAATTTCGCACGCTGGGCATGCGTTGCGACATCTCCTGATGGAAAAACCTGGACTCCGGTACAAAGTAGATCCTATGGCGGCACGATCGATGTCGAAACTAACCCAAATATTTATCTGAATAAATCAGGAAAAGTTGAATGGATGTGGCCTGGCGGTAGAGGTGTTGAGACAAAGATTGGTGACGGCACTACATATGGCGACGCGATTACATATCCAAAGGCGGGAGATCCAGAACGCTTAGATTTAGCCGATGGCACCGAACTCTTTGCAATGGGTGGCTTTGATGCCAGAGGCGGTGGGGCGATAATTTTTGCTAAACGATTTAGTAACTCATATGTAATTACATCTGTCTCAGGAGGGCCTCCGACGGGCGGTTCACCAAATCGCCTATTAACCTGGAGCGTTAAAGGCGCGAGCGAATCTCAGATAACCGTACAGAACTTCTGCTTGAATAAGAATGTTAAGAATATTTCTGGGGCAACAGTCACAATGACAACAGCGGGTGGTCTTGTCACTGTGGTTTCAGCAGACCCGGCAAATGAACACTCATGTGTTGGCGTCCTAGTTGGTTCCGAAAAGATTATTGGTTAATTCATCAAGTAGTTGTAGACAGAAAAAAAGTGCGAACTAGTGAGCGGAGTTTGAAGGTTTTTCGTATTCAGTAACGAATCCAATAACACTAATAATCAGTGATCCGATTGCGATAACCGTAAGCCACCATCCGATAATTAAACCCATTCCAGCTGCGCATGTTGATAGCGCAACAGGAAGTGGCCACCAGGAATGCGGACTATAAAAACCAAGTTCTCCAGCACCATCTGCAATTTCGGCTTCATTTGAATCCTCGGGCAAAATCCCGCCAGTTCTTTTCCCTACAAACCACAAGTAATAGCCAATCAGGCCAGCAAGTGCTCCACTGAGGCCCATTGCCGTGATTCCGACGGCTTCTCCACCGAGCTTCCAATAAACGATTGCGAGAATCACATAAAGAATTCCAAAACCAAAAAATAAACGCCAGTTAATTTTCATTAATGACCTTCAGTCTTAATGTGAGGGTGATGCAAATCGAAAGCGGGACGCTCACTCATAATACGAGGCATGGAAGTGAAATTGTGACGAGGTGGTGGGCACGAGGTGGCCCACTCCAAAGAGGAACCATAACCCCAAGGGTCATCCACCCCAACCAATTCAGTCTTACGAGTGATCCAAATATTGATAAAGAATGGGATAAGCGACGCCGCTAAAATCGCAGAACCAAATGTTGAAATTTGATTCATGAATGTGAACCCATCACCCGGCAAATAATCAGCATAACGGCGAGGGAATCCTTTAATACCCAGCCAATGCTGAATGAGAAACGTTGTATGAAAGCCTATGAAGGTAAGCCAGAAATGAATCTTGCCAAGGCGCTCGTTCAACATCTTTCCGGTCATCTTTGGCCACCAGAAATAGAAACCCGCATACATTGCGAAAACCACAGTTCCGAACAGCACGTAATGGAAATGCGCTACAACGAAATATGAGGCAGAGACTGCAAAATCCAATGGCGGTGAAGCCAGAATGATTCCAGTCAGACCGCCAAAGAGGAAGGTGATCAGAAAGCCAATGGTCCATAACATGGGAGTTTCAAAAGTGACAGAACCTCGCCACATTGTGCCAATCCAGTTAAAGAATTTCACTCCAGTCGGGACTCCGATGAGGAATGTCATGAAAGAGAAGAACGGCAAAAGAACTTGCCCTGTAGCAAAGAGATGGTGAGCCCAAACCGAAACCGATAGCGCTGCAATCGCAATCGTGGCAGCAATGAGGCCCTTATAACCAAATATTGGCTTACGGCTAAAAACCGGCAAAATTTCCGTCGCGATTCCGAAAAACGGAAGCGCCAAGATATACACCTCAGGGTGCCCAAAGAACCAGAATAAATGTTGCCAGAGCATTGCTCCGCCATTAGCCGGGTCAAAAATGTGAGAACCAAATAAACGATCTGACTCCAAACCAAAAAGCGCGGCCGCTAACGGCGGGAACGCAAGTAACACCAGAACTGATGTCAGCAAAATATTCCAGGAGAATATAGACATCCGGAACATGGTCATACCGGGTGCACGCATTGTGAAAATAGTTGTTACAAAATTGACGCCACTAAGAATTGTTCCAAGTCCGCTCAGGGCTAAGCCGATAACCCATAGATCTCCACCAATTCCCGGTGAGAACTGAGAATTCGAAAGTGGTGCGTAGGCGGTCCAACCAAATGATGCGGCACCACCAGGGCTTAAGAATCCACCAAATGCCATTGTTCCGCCAAAGAGGTAAAGCCAATACGAAAGCATATTCAATCGCGGGAAAGCGACGTCGGCTGCGCCTAGCTGCAGAGGCATAATCACATTCGCAAATCCGACAAAGAGTGGGGTTGCAAACATCAAAAGCATAATCGTTCCGTGCATTGTAAACATTTGGTTGTATTGTTCGTTGCTCCAAAATTGCAAGCCCGGTGCGTAAAGTTCAGCACGCATAAAAAGAGCCAATATTCCAGCAATAAGGAACCAAGAGAACGAAGTTATTAGGTAGAGGTACCCAATAGTTTTATGATCAGTTGAGGTAATCCACTTAACAAATAGCCGCCCCTTATCGGGCTGTGCGTAGGAAGTCGATTGACGCACTACGCGCGGTGGCTGAGCCAGTGTTGTCATGATTGGGCCCCCTTTAGTTGGGCTAGATAACTTTGATAATCTGCAGGTGTTACAACTTTTGCAGTAAAGAGCATTCGAGAGTGCTCACGGCCGCAGAACATATTGCAACGTCCTGGGTACTCGCCCAGTTTATTGGCCGTGAATTCAAGGTAGTTAGTTACGCCTGGAAGATTTTGCATTTGAATCATGAATGCAGGAATCCAAAAACCATGATCCACATCGTTGGAGGTAAGAATAAATCGCACACGCTCGCCTTGTGGTATCACCAATACTGGAGGCTTGTCCGGCGTACCTGTAACAATCGCATTAGGACCAGCTTCAGGATAAGCGAATTGCCATGCCCACTGAATTCCTTCAACCGAAATATCATGCATAACTTTCGTGGAAGATTTTTCCATGATTTGGGATTCCTTTACGGCGGTATAGCCGAAGAGAACTCCAACGATAAGTAGAGGGATGAGGGTGTATGCCACTTCAACTGGAATGTGATACTGAATTTGCTTTGGAAACTCTTCATTCTTCTTACGATGGAAAATTGCCACCCAAGCTATTAACCCGGCTGTGAATACGCCTACAACTCCTGCGGCGATCCAAGCTCCTTGCCACAACGGTAATGAAATATCGTTGACGCTTGTTACCTTCTCAGGAAAACCGAGGTTTGAAACTTTGGAGCAACCTGTCAATAAAAACAGGCTTGGGGTTGTCAGCGCAAGAAAACGCATTGCGCGACGTTTTGTGAAGCGAACCCCTTTTGGCATGGATTAAATTATAGTGCTCTATTTAGTCATACAGAGCCTGAGCGAGTAACCTTTCACGGGTGGCTCCCATCACAAGTAATTTTCGGACCGATGCTCCGATGCATCACAAGGCACGAGAGGCTTTTCTCTCAGCCATAGATCAGGGTTGGCACGACCCCCGCAAATTAGGTCACCAGAGCGCAAAAACCGCCATATTAAGGCAAGAGGCTCTCTCGTCAGTTGCACAACACTTTGGCGTAGATGTGACCGAAGTAGAAATCATTGGTGAACCAGGTCTCGCAACTTTTTATGCAGTTCACGGTTTGCTCCAGACAGGACATCGCCTGATTCATTCTGTAATTGATCGAAAAGAAATTTATGCGATCGCTCAAAATTGGGAATTAGTGAGTCAAGTCGCAGTCAATGGCGATGGCAAAATTTCTACAGAAGATCTCCTTCTAGCGGCTAAAGAATCTCAGGGAGTCTTTGCCCTTCAAATTGCCAATGGCGAAACCGGCGTTATGCAAAGCATTGAAAAACTTATTTCTAGTGCTGAGAATTTTCAGATTTCTTGTGACTACACGCAAACCCTGCCTCATTTGTCTCTGCCATCCCGTTGGAGCACCGCCTCATTTAACGCAGCCACATGGCAAGGTCCGGCAGGTGTGGGGGTAATTCTGATTAATCGACAAGCCCGATGGAAAAATCCGATTCCCCACATTGGAACAGAAAGAACTCCTAACACAGTTTCACTCCCATTGTTGCTCGCCAGCGCAGTTGCACTCGAGGAATGGCGAAAAGAGGCAGCAGATCGTTCTGTACGTCTACGAAATTTGAATTCTCAAATTCGTCAAGCATTTACACGCATTAACAATAGTTTTATTGCAGGTGATCTTGATGACTCTATGGAGCATCTCATCTCCGCATCATTTGACGATGTTGAAGGTGAAGAATTACTGCGTGCACTAGAAGTGGACGGTATCTCTGTAGATTCGGGATCAGCCTGCAGCGCGGATAACCTGCGACCTAGCCACGTACTCGCTTCAATGGGTCTACCGACTCATGGGAATGTTCGCATCACTTTGCATCCAGAAATAACTGATTCCGAGGTAGTTGCTTTGATTGAATCAGTCAGAAGAAATGTAGAAATACTCCGTAAGTAACGGAGACATGCCTTTAGGCGTCGAAACCGAAGTGAGCTACATGCTCGCTGAGATCTTTTGCGCAAGCAGTACCGAATGCACCTTCAAATCGATCTAGGAATTCTTTTCGCGTGAATCGATACTCCTGAGTGCCCTTTGTTTCAATAACGTATGTGGCAAGCATTGAACCCATTTGCGCACATCTTTCGTGGTTAAGTCCCCACGCTAACCCAGCAATGAACCCAGAGCGATAGGCATCCCCAACACCTGTTGGATCAATCTTTGCTTTCTCTTGTGCGACGCCAACAATTATCGGCGCGAAACCTTTTTGCTCCACCTTTGAACCTTCAGAACCTAAGGTGACAATACGATATTCAACCCGATCGAGAATTTCCGCATCAGTCCAACCCGTTTTTTGGATTGCTAACGCAAGTTCGTATTCATTAAGAAATAAATATTGCGCGCCTTCGATGAGATGCTTAATTTGCTCGCCATCCATACGCGCCATTTGCTGCGAAGGATCGGCAACAAAAGAAATTTTCTGCTTCCGTGCAATCTCAGTGTGTCGCAACATTGCTTCAGGATCATCAGGAGAAATCACAATCAAATCAAATTTGCCAGCTTTATCCATAATCGGTTGCAACTCAATATTGCGTGCCTCACTCATCGCCCCAGGAAAAAAAGACGCAATTTGATTGAGTTCAGTGTCAGTAGTAACCATATATAAGGCGGTGTGAAGTGTTTCGGAAACAAGTACATGAGATGTATCTACGCCGTGACGTGAAAGCCATGATTCATAATCAGCAAAGTCTTTCCCGACCGCGGCGATCAATAGTGGATTTAACCCTAGGACACCCATTCCGAATGCGATATTGCCTGCGCATCCCCCGCGACGAATATCCAAGGCGTCGACAAGGAATGAAAGTGAAACCTTGTCGAGAGATTCTGCTACGAGTGAATCGGTGAACTTGCCAGGAAACGTCATGAGATGGTCACGACCTACGGACCCGGCGACTCCGATTTTCATAAAAACGCAGCAGACCTAACTGTTTTCGATCTCGAAGCTAGATGTCGTGAAGTTGTGCTTAGTGGAATGAATCGCCACAAGCGCAAGAGCCACCAGCGTTGGGATTATCAATGGTGAAACCTTGCTTCTCGATGGTGTCAACAAAATCAATAGAGGCGCCTGATAGATAAGGATCGCTCATCTTGTCGACGACAACTTTTACCGCGCCAAATGCATAGGTCATATCGCCATCTTGGTTGCGGTCATCAAAATAAAGCTGATATTTCAGGCCTGAACATCCGCCTGGTTGCACAGCAACTCTGAGTACTAAATCATCGCGATCTTCCTGTGCTAACAACGAGGCAACTTTCGTTGCAGCCACATCGGTCAACTTAATTCCGGTTGCCACTGGAGTGGTTGTTGTATCAGCGCTCATAATAAATTTCTCTTCTCTCTCCGTACGTATGCCATTCCATGATGTACGTAACATCACTGCAGGCAAAGCCTACTCGCACAAACCTTAAGAACGCGCCAGAATAGGCCTATGGGATTGAGTGATCTATTACTTCTCGGGGCGGGCTCGGACCTAGCCAGCGAACGGGGCGTGTCATGCGATGGAGAACTCCCCCCAGCAAGTGACCCACATCTAAAGCAGCGAGCCCGTGTTGCCCGAGAAGCACTGGGTTCACGAGCCCTGATTCTTGGACATCATTATCAGCGAGATGAAGTTATCGATTTTGCAGATGTTACTGGCGATTCATTCAAACTTGCTCAAGAAGCAGCAGCTAGACCAGAAGCAGAATTTGTTATTTTTTGCGGAGTTCATTTTATGGCGGAAAGTGCTGATATTTTGACGACTAGAGATCAGAAAGTGATTCTTCCAGATCTTGCTGCCGGTTGCTCAATGGCAGATATGGCCTCTGCGCAACAAGTTGCTACGTGTTGGGATGCGCTGACTGAATTAGGTGTTGCATCAAAAACTATCCCCGTCACATACATGAACTCCTCTGCAGCTATCAAAAGTTTTACGGGTGAAAACGGTGGCACAGTCTGTACTTCATCAAATGCCGCTCGCACGATGAAGTGGGCTCTTGAAAAGGGAGAGAAAATACTTTTCCTACCTGATCAACATCTAGGCCGAAATACTGCCGTACTTTCCTTAGGTCTTTCGCTAGAGGATTGCGTTGTATGGAATCCCTGGAAACCCATGGGCGGTTTAACACCGGAACAAATCAATGCAGCCACCATCATTCTTTGGCGAGGTCATTGTTCCGTTCATGGACGGTTCACTCTCGATACTGTCCATGAAGCGCGAAAACGAATTCCTGGAGTTAATATTCTCGTGCATCCAGAATGTCAGCATGAGGTTGTTTCTAACGCAGACGTTGTAGGTTCAACAGAAATGATTATCCGAACAATTGAAAGCGCGCCAACTGGTTCTGCTTGGGCCATTGGTACCGAACTCAACTTAGTTCAGCGTTTGGCGAGAAAACACCAAGATAAACAAATTGTCTTCCTCGATAAAACAGTCTGTTACTGCTCCACGATGAACCGTATTGATCTCCCCCACCTTGTTTGGGCAATGGAATCCCTGGTCGCAAATCACCTTGTTAATCAAATAAAAGTCGATGAGAAAACTGCGCATTATTCAAAAATCGCCTTAGAGCAGATGTTGGCCCTAGCCTAATATGGCAAAAACGCCCCCAATCCATCTATAGTCCCCTCATGACGTCAAAAAAGAAGACAACAAAAGCAACTGAAAAAGACCCGGCAGTTAAAGGTAAAGCGACTCCAAAGCGCAAAGATGCCGAAGCCAAACTCGTTGTAAATTCTTTAGCGCCAGCTAAGAATAAAGAAGAGCGCCGCAAGCAAAAAGAGTTGCAGAGAAGTTCCCGCCGCGAATCACGGGAGGCATTCATGCGGGGCGATGAAAGCGCTTTGACTGTCAGAGATCGTGGTCCTGCCCGTAGATTTGTTAGAGATTTTGTAGATGCTCGTCGTTCAGTCGCAGAGTATTTGCTTCCAGCGCTTTTGGTAATAGTTTTATTGGCGAACGTGAAACCACTAACCCTCGTGGTTTCGAATTTACCGCCTGTTCTTTTCGTTGTTGCGATTGTTGAAGGATTTATCCTCAGCAGACGAATAAAGAAGGAAGTGACCGCACGATTCCCAAATGAATCAACTAAGGGTTTGGGTTTCTACGCATGGTCAAGATCGACAATGATTCGCAGAATGCGTGCACCACGCCCCTCAAAAAAACCGGGAGATAAACTTTCTTAAAGAAAGAATTTCTTACGCTCTAGGGTTTGGACTGACATTCTTTTCGGGGTCAGTTTCAGGTAACATTCCTAAAACTCTATTAATACCTTGCATCACTTCCAGTGAGAGTTTTACCCCTGCAGCCTTTACGTTTTCCTTAACTTGCGAAGGTTTGGTAGCGCCAATAATTGCACTTGAAACGTTTGGATTCTGAAGAACCCAAGCAACCGCTAATTGAGCCATAGTCAAACCTGCTTCATCGGCAATTGGCCTGAGGTTTTCCACTGTGTTGAGCACTTCAGGTTTCATCCAACGGGAAATCATGTTTGCGCCACTCTTCTTATCTGTTGCGCGTGAACCAACTGGCGGGCGCTTGCCTGCCTTATATTTTCCAGTTAAAACACCTTGTGCAATAGGTGACCAAACAATTTGGCCAATACCTTCGCGCATTGAAAGCGGAACCACTTCGGCCTCAATGACACGCCACAGCATTGAATACTGGGGTTGATTTGAAATGAACCGGTTGTAGCCTCGCTCATCCTGGATTTTCAAAGCAGCAGCTATTTCACTTGCACGCCACTCTGATGTTCCAATGTAGTGAACTTTTCCCGCACGAATGAGATCGTTGAAGGCGCTGAGAGTTTCTTCAAGCGGAGTTTCGTAATCAAAACGGTGTGCCTGGTAGAGATCAATGTGATCAGTATTTAAACGCTTGAGAGATGCATTGCACGATTCCATGATGTGCTTACGAGACAAACCGCGGTCATTCTTGCCATCCCCTGTTGGCCAATACACTTTCGTGAAAAGTTCATAAGACTCACGCTTAACTCCTTTGAGCGCTTTGCCCAAAATAGTTTCAGCTTTTGTCTTGGCATAAACATCTGCAGTGTCGAATGTTGTGATTCCTACATCGAAGGCAGCTCGGACGCATGAAAGGGCACTTGCCTGCTCAACTTGAGAACCATGTGTAATCCAATTACCGTACGAAATTTCTGAAACATACATGCCGGTGCTACCTAAACGACGATATTCCATTTCATTCACTCCTTTAACAATCAAGCTTTCGTGGCGCTGCAAGCGCGCCCTGTTGCTAACCCTACCGACCTATGGTTTCCTTCGCCTACAACTACATAGTCCTTTACCTTCAGGGGAAGTCCGGTGAAAGTCCGGCGCTGACCCGCAACCGTGAAGCAGTAACAACCTGCTAAGTCGGATTACCTGAGTAAAGGTACGAACTACCACACCCGCCGAGGTTTGCGGGGCGTTCGTCCAAAGAAATGTTTTTCGCACTCTGCGATTACACATTTATTTATGGTCCGCCCTGTGAGGCTCCCGAAGAATTGGGACTCACCAGATGAAAAAGTTTTACTCCGCACTTGTAATTGCTCTCATAACATTACCTGCGTTGATAAGTACACCAGCCCATGCCGCTGATAAGGGTTATAGATATTGGGGATATTTCCAATCACCCAATGGTTTAGCCCCATGGGTGAGCGCTATGACAGGCCCGACAACAATCGTCCCCGATGGATCTGTCGAAGGATGGGTTTTCACTTTTAGTAGCGACGCGATTGTCGATGCTCAAGCACCTCGCCTCACTCCGAACTTTGGAAAACTTTGCGCGACAACAAAATTTGCTGGTGAGAATAAGAAGCGAATTGGCGTTGTCGTTGACTTCGGACGAGCAGTACTCCGCCCGCGAGGTGAAACGAGTCCTAAAAACATCGCCAAGTGCGTAATCGTGGACAAATCCGCCACGGGCTTTGACATTCTCCAAGCGGCTGTGAAAATCCGGGCAAGTTCTTCAGGATTTGTTTGTGCACTTTCAGGCTATCCCGCAAAAGAATGCGGAGCGGAAATATCCACGCCCCCTTCTCTTCTTTCGAAACCCAAAAAGTAATTCTCGATGTCACCCCAATTCCATCCCGCCGTATGGTGGTTATGGTCCTTGATTCTCGCTATTGATTTAGCGCGGGCGAACTCATCGTTAAGCACAGTCATAAGCCTTGGTTTTATGACTGTGCTTGTCATAACTGCAGCACCACAATCACCGTGGTCTGGAAGTTTTTGGGTGGCACTAAAACTTGGGGCCTGGATTATTTCCATACGAGTTCTAATCTCCGTTCTTGTGGGTGTTCCTTATCCTGGTCGAACCATTTTCACACTTCCCCAATTATCTTTTCCTAGTTGGATGGCAGGCATTCACTTAGGTGGTGCCGTCACTGCAGAACGTTTAAGTATTACTTTCCATGAAGCTTTCGTTATGGCTGGAGTAATCGCTTGTTTTGGAGTGGCTTCATCGTTAACCAGTCCTCATCAAGTTTTGCGATCAATCCCGGTTATGTTTTATGAATTTGGAGTGGCCGTAGTTATCGCCACGACACTCATTCCTCAATTTGTTGCTGCAGTGCAAAGAATTCGCCAAGCCCAAAAACTGCGGGGCCAAGAGAATAAGCATTTAAGGAATTGGCAACGAATTGCGATTCCGCTTCTTGAAGAATCTCTTGCAAGAGCTCTCAACTTGGCTGCGGCAATGGATTCACGGGGTTATGGATTCAGTCGCAAACGGTCGCGCTATCGGAAACAGCCTTGGCGTTTTGGTGAATACGTGCTTGCCTTAATTTGCGCCATCACCTTGTTGGCCCCAACTTGGGGAATATATTTATTGCTCACAGCGCCATTTATCGTCAAGCCGCGTTCTGTATTGGAATCTGCCAAATGATTACATTCACGAACGTCTCGCTGATTTATCCAAATTCCACCCACACGGTGCTGGAAGATTTAACTTTTTCTGTAAATGAAGGTGAACTTATATTAGTAACCGGAGCCACCGGAATTGGAAAATCATCCCTCTTGCGTTTGATAAACGGTCTCGTCCCACATCACACAGGTGGCATTTTGGCTGGCGATATCAGCGTCAACGGTATTTCAACCCAAACCGTCAAACCTGGGGGCCTTGCGCATTTGATTGGCATTGTTGGTCAAAACCCTTCGATGGGTTTTGTCACCGATATGGTTGAAGAAGAACTTGCATTCGGGATGGAAGCGTTAAATACCCCACCGGATGTCATGCGGAAACGAATCGAAGAGATTCTAGATTTATTGAGTCTTACTCAATTACGAAAGCGAAATATATCTACCTTGAGTGGCGGAGAACAGCAACGGGTTGCTATTGGAAGTGCACTTGTTATGCATCCAAAAGTGCTTGTTCTTGATGAACCTACAAGCGCACTCGACCCTATTGCTGCTGAAGAAGTGCTATCGATTCTTCATAGATTGGTTCATGATCTCTCTTTAACTGTCATTATCGCAGAGCACAAACTAGAACGAGTGATTCAATTTGCTGATCGCATGATTCATATTGAAAGCGACGGTTCCACGAGTATAGGAACACCTCAGGAGGTTTTGGCAAAATCCAGTTTAACTCCGCCTATCGTTCAACTTTCACGGGCGCTCAAAATGCCAGAAATCGCTCTCACAGTTCGCGAAATGCGCAGGCTCACAGAAGGCTTCAGAAGTTCTATCGAAATTCCGCATCCTTCTTCGCCTGCGCCCCATTCGTTCACGCCAATGATCCAATCTCGGTCCGTTGAAGTTCGATACGGCGATGCGCGTGCATTAAATCAAGTTTCTGCAGATTTTTATCCAGGTGAAATCGTCGCGGTGATGGGAAGAAATGGCGCCGGTAAATCCACTTTTTTAAAAACCATTGTTGGTATCACTTCGCCAAAAAGTGGAAGCGTAGAAGTAATGAAAAGCGATCCTGTTCTACTTACGGGGCGAGCTAGAACTTCACTTATTGGATTTATCCCACAAGAACCAAGTGATCTTCTCTATGGTCAAAGTGTGGCTCAAGAATGCGACAACGCGGATAAAGATAATGAGGTCCCGAAAGGGAGAACTCTTTCCATACTCTCGCAATTAGTGCCTGGTATATCTACCGGTTCACACCCTAGAGATTTATCTGAAGGTCAAAGACTCTGTCTTGCTATCAGCGTCATTCTTTCAGCTCAGCCTCAAATTTTTATACTCGATGAACCTACTAGAGGGCTGGATTACAGCGCGAAAGCTGCTCTAGTTTCAATTATCAAGCAGATTGCTACTGAGCAAAACCATCTCGTGATTCTCGCAACTCATGACGTTGAGTTAGTTGGCGAAGTTGCAACCCGCACAATTTTCTTCTCTGACGGTGAAATTGTTGCAGATGGGCCAACTGTTGACGTGCTCCTCTCTTCTCCAGCTTTCGCACCGCAAGTTGCCAAAATTATGGCCCCTGTCCCCTGGCTGACTGTGAACGATGTGCTGAAAGGTATTGCATCTTCACCATGAGCAACACACAGAACGTTTTTATTTTTCGTTTTCGAACGATTTTCCTATTTGTTATTACAAGTGCGATCAGCGCACTTGGATTCCTATGGCCTTTCTTAGTAACGACTCGAAGTAGCAATATTGAAAAATTGTTCCTCTGGAGCGCAGTGCCAATTGCCTTAGCAGTTCTCATAGTTGAAATAAGCAACCGTAGATTGGATGCGAAATCGGTTGCGCTACTTGGAGTCCTGGCAGGAATTGCCTCAGTACTTCGCCCACTTGGTGCCGGTGTTGCAGGTATTGAACCCATGTGGTTTCTTTTGATTCTGAGCGCGCGAGTTTTTGGATCGGGTTTTGGATTCGTACTAGGTGTACTTTCCCTATTTGTTTCCGCCTTTATCACTGGTGGATTCGGACCATGGCTCGCCTATCAAATGTTTGCAGCTGGATGGATTGGATTTCTTGCGGGATCTATCCCTCAAAGATTTTTTCGTTTCAAAATTAGAGGAAGAGTAGAAATTGCACTCTTAACTCTCTACGCAATTTTCGCAGCTATGTTCTTCGGACTACTCATGGATTTACAGTTCTGGCCATGGGCAGTTGGTTCACAAACTCAACTTTCGTACATACCCGGGGGTTCGATTTCAGATAATGTCCATCGATATCTGGTTTTTCATTTCACATCGTCAATGGCATGGGATGTACCTCGCGCAATATTCACATCAGCACTCACCATCATTGCCGGACCGGCTATTTTATTTACCCTCCGAAGAGCGCATAGAAAAGCCGCATTTGTCGCTCCTATTGAATTTGGTGACTTGGCGCGCAGAACTATCGAACGTGTGAAGGCACAAACGGGGCAGATATAACTTCCGCTGCGCAGTCCTTTCCCCGCACATCGATTACTACAGTGTCGCCCAAATTAATGGCGGGCTTGATAAGTGCAAGGGCGATGCCCATCTTGAGGGTTGGTGAAAATGTCCCACTCGTTACGACGCCAATCACGTCACCTTGTGAATTCTTAATATCCATACCTGCGCGCGGTATTCCTCTACCTGTGCAAAGTAGAGCGCGCAAAATTCTGGGTGTACCAATTTCTCTTTCTTTCCGTAAAACTTTTGCTCCGGTAAAATCTTCCTTCTTCCAGCCAACCGCCCAATTTGCACTAGCTTGAACCGGAGTTATGGATAAAGATAATTCGTGGCCGTGAAGTGGGTAACCCATCTCAGTTCTTAACGTATCTCTGGCGCCTAATCCGCATATGGACCCGTTGAATGGTTTCATCGCTTCAACGAGTGCATCCCAAATCTTTTCTGCATCGTTCCAATGAGGGAGGATTTCAACCCCAAACTCACCTGTATATCCAGTGCGGCACAAAATTACTTCTAGCCCTGCAATCGTGGTGGTTGTGAAACTCATGTAGTCCAGAGCTATGTCGATATCCAAACTATGTAACACCTTGAGAGTCTGTGGTCCTTGCAGCGCGAGGACTCCATAACGTTCGTGCAGATTGACTATTTCAATGCCAGCAGGAGAGTTCTTGCTAAGTTCATCAACGACAGCGCTCGTATTTGAAGCATTAGGAACTAAGAAATAATGTTCTGCAGAATGTCGGTAAACAATAAGATCATCGATCACTCCCCCTGTTGAATCACACATCATTGTGTACTGCGCTTGTCCATCGATAATTCGAAGCAGGTCGTTAGTAAAACTTTGGTTAAGAAAAGCTGTTGCGCCAACTCCCTTAACGGATGCTTTGCCGAGATGGGACACGTCGAAAAGTCCGACACGTTCTCTCACCGATGCATGCTCAACCAAAGTGCCTGTCTCTGGGTAGTCGATAGGCATCAACCATCCCCCGAAATCGGCCATTTTGGCGTGAGCCTCAACGTGACGCTGGTGGAGCGGGGAGCATTTCATGTCTCCCAACCTATCGCCTAGGCTGTCGTGCTGGTAGGAAATACGGCACGCGAAATTCGGTATTAGGAGACAACTTTGCCAAAGATTGAATTGCACGATGGAGCAGTAAGCGACGAAGTGTTGGTTGTCGGTTTCGCAATAAAGAAAAATGGCGCATTCGTCATTGAGTCTGGAGATTTACGTCTCGACGAAAAATCCTTAGCCCAGGCCCTTGCCGACTTAGGCGCAACAGGAAAACATGATGAAGTTTTAAAAGTTCCTGGAACGACAACACGACTCATGGTATTTACAAGCCTCGGTGCGGAATCGAAAAAATATTCGCCAGAACTTCTACGCCGAGCAGCTGGCGCGGCATCGCGCGCCCTCGCAGGTAACGACAGTGTTGCCTTTTCACTACCCACCCCAGATTTTGAATCAATAAGTGCAATCGCCGAAGGCGCAACACTTGGTACATACCTTTTCAATGAGTTTAGAGGCACGAGTAAAAATGATCAGAAATCTGCAATTGAACATATAACTGTCCACTCCTCCCTTGCGCGCAAACCAAAATCGAAGGAAATCGCAGAGCGGGCAATGATTGTTGGCCAATACACAACACTTGTTCGCGACCTCATCAATATGCCACCGAGTCATTTAACTCCCCGCACTTTCGTTGACATTATCGGTAAGGCAGTTGCCGTTGCGGGCGGAGCAAAAGCTGGACTGAAGGTTTCGATTTGGGATGAAAAACAATTACGTACCCAAGGATTCGGTGGAATAACTGCTGTAGGCCAAGGATCAGCCAATCCCCCACGCTTAATCCATATCTCATATTCTCCAACTGGAGTTGCTAAAAAGACCAAGAAAAAGTTTGCTTATGTCGGAAAAGGAATCACTTTCGATTCCGGTGGATTAGCTCTTAAGCCAGCGCTAGGTATGGAAGCCATGAAGTCGGATATGAGCGGTGCTGCAGCTGTATGCGCTGCGGTGATGGCAATAGCAACCCTCAAATTGCCCGTCGCTATAGATGCTTGGGCACCTCTTGCAGAAAATATGGTCAGCGATACCGCCACTCGACCAAGTGACATTATTACTATTTACGGTGGAAAAACTGTAGAAGTACTTAATCCCGATGCTGAAGGACGTTTAGTTCTTGCAGATGCACTTGTTAAAGCAATTGAAATTGGCAATAAGGGAAGTTTAAAACTCAATGGAATCGTCGACGTCGCGACTCTAACGGGTGCTCAAGTAGTTGCCCTAGGCACTCGGACAAGTGCAGTCATGACAAATGATGAGAATTTTCGCTCAGAGTTTCTTAAAGCAACCGAAAAAAGTGGAGAAGCATTCTGGCCAATGCCATTACCTGAAGAACTCAGGGCTTCACTCGATTCACCAGTCGCTGATCTTGCAAACATCGGTGAACGAATGGGCGGAATGTTAGTGGCGGGACTTTTTCTCAAAGATTTCATCCCAGCAGAGTTGCCTTGGTTGCATTTGGATATCGCTGGTCCTGCATATAACGAGGGTGTAGCCCACGGATATACCCCAGTAGGTGGAACTGGGATCGCATTGAGGTCTCTTATTACCTTGGCGCAAGAAGCTGTGAGTTAAGCAACAAAGAGAAGGCTCGTGAAGGATATTTAGAAAAGTCGCAAGGCTGGCAAGATAGGTACCTAGAGAAGAAAGGTTTAACGTGGCTGAATTTGATCTCGTAATTTTAGGCGGAGGAAGTGGCGGTTACGCCTGCGCATTGCGCAGTGCGCTATTGGGCAAGTCAGTTGTTCTTATTGAATCTGACAAACTCGGAGGCACCTGCTTGCACCGTGGTTGCATCCCAACAAAGGCGCTGCTGCATGCAGGCGAGATTGCCGACAATTCACGCGACGCTAGCCACTACGGCGTCAATGCCCAATTTCTTTCTATGGATATGCCAGCTGTTAACACTTATAAAGATGGCGTTGTAGGCAAACTTTTCAAGGGATTGCAAGGACTTGTTAAATCGCGTGGAATCACTTTTGTGGCGGGACATGGCAGATTAGTTTCCAAGAATACGGTCGAAGTAAATGGCGAGAAATACGTCGGAAAGAACATTGTTCTCGCAACCGGCTCTTATGCCCGCTCTTTGCCCGGCTTGGAAATCGACGGAAAAAGAATTATCACCAGCGACCACGCCACTGGATTGGATTACGTACCAAAGAGCGTCATTGTTCTAGGTGGTGGAGTTATTGGTTGCGAATTCGCATCAGTTTGGAAATCTTTCGGTGCCGAAGTAACAATTATCGAAGGCTTACCTCACCTAGTTGCGCTCGAAGATGAATCTTCAAGCAAATTGTTGGAGCGAGCTTTCCGTAAGCGCGGTATCAACTTTGAACTTGGCGACAGATTTAAGAGCGCAAAGGTGTCTCCAGATTCTGTGACAGTCATACTCGAAAATGGTAAAGAATTTACAGCAGATGTTCTTCTCGTCGCAGTTGGCCGTGGCCCTGTATCTGCCAACTTGGGATATGAAGAACAAGGCATTGCTATGGATCGTGGTTACGTAACGGTTGACAATAAATGTCGAACATCGGTTCCAGGAATTTGGGCAGTTGGAGATTTAATTCCCACTCTTCAATTAGCGCATGTTGGCTTTGGCGAAGGAATTCTTGTTGCTGAAGAAATTGCTGGATTGAATCCACGACCAATTAATTACGATGGCGTCCCTCGGGTTACATACTCGGATCCAGAAGTTGCATCAGTTGGATTGACAACTGCTGTTGCTAAAGAGCGCGGGCACGATGTCGTCGAATTAAATTACGATTTAGCTGGAAACGGCAAAGCACAGATTCTAGGAACTGCAGGGTCCATAAAGTTGGTTGCAGAAAAAAATGGACCAGTCCTTGGTATTCATATGGTGGGTGCGCGCGTTGGCGAACTGCTTGCCGAGGCGCAATTAATTTATAATTGGGAAGCAAGTGCGACCGATGTTGCACCACTGATTCACGCTCACCCAACCCTGTCCGAAGCTATGGGCGAGGCTCACATGGCTCTCGCTGGAAAACCGCTACATGCACATGGTTGAAATAAGACTTAGAATTACCACTGCACTTTCTAAAGGAGATAAGTAATGACTTTTTCAGTAACGATGCCCGCCCTCGGAGAAAGCGTCACCGAAGGAACTGTTACACGTTGGCTCAAAGCTGAAGGCGACCACGTTGCTGTCGACGAACCACTCCTAGAAGTTTCAACCGACAAGGTTGATACAGAAATTCCTTCCCCTGTTGCGGGAACACTTCAAAAAATTGTTGTTGCAGTAGATCAAGTAGTGCCCGTTGGCGCGGAATTAGCAATCATTGCCGATGGTGCCGCTGCTACAACTCCTGCACCAGTTGCCACACCACCAGTAGTCGCTGCACCAGTTGCCACACCACCTGCAGTTGCCGCCCCGGTTGCACCTGTAATCGCTGCACCAGTTGCTCCAGTTGTTGTCGCGCCATCAGTAGTTGCGCTCGCACCTGCTACTCCATCCCCATCTGATTCTGCTTACGTAACACCCATCGTCCGAAAACTTGCTTCAGAACTTGGGGTAAACCTCAGTCAAGTAACTGGCACTGGCGTTGGTGGGCGAATTCGCAAGGAAGATATCGAAGCGCTAGCCAAACCCGCTGCCAAACCCGCTGCTACACCCGCATCACAAGCAACACCTGCAGCGCCAGCTGCTCGTTCTGCAGCCCCTGTTGCCACTTCGCCATTGCGCGGACAAACAGTAACTATGTCGCGACTTCGCAAAGTTATCGCCGCTCGCATGGTCGAATCACTCCACGTCAGCGCGCAACTCACAACGGTTGTTGAAGTTGACGTTACCAAAATTGCTCGTCTTCGCGACCAAGCTAAATCAAATTTCGAAGCTCGTGAAGGAGTCAAGCTTTCCTTCTTACCATTTTTCACCGTTGCAGTTTGTGAAGCGCTCAAGCAGCACCCGGTAGTGAATTCATCTGTTGAAGGTGACCAAATTACTTATCATTCGGCTGAGCATTTAGGCATTGCCGTAGATACAGAACGTGGCTTGTTGGTTCCGGTAATTCGTGATGCTGGAGATCTCAACATGGGCGGATTTGCCCGCAAGATTGCAGATTTAGCCGCTCGCACGCGTGATAACAAAGTCACTCCTGATGAATTAGGTGGTGGAACTTTCACGTTAACAAATACCGGAAGTCGTGGTGCGCTATTCGATACTCCCATCATCAATCAACCACAAGTCGCAATTTTGGGACTGGGTTCAATCGTTAAACGACCTATGGTTGTCAAAGGCGCAGACGGTGGAGAAACAATTGCAATTCGCTCGATGGTGTATTTAGCACTCTCCTACGATCATCGTGTTGTTGATGGCGCAGATGCTGCTCGCTTCTTAGTTACTCTTAAAGATCGTCTAGAGATCGGTGCGTTCGAAGCGGACTTAGGACTGTAATGCCAATACAACGCGTTGCAATCACTGGTGCTTCTGGCCTCATCGGTGGATCGCTCGTGTCGCATTTAAAATCTGAAGGACATACCGTACAAAAATTGGTTCGTCGCTCAGCTGTCGCTCCTGATGAAATTTCTTGGGATCCTAAAACTGGCACAGTGGACTTAGCATCTCTCGAAGGCGTAGATGCAGTCATTCATTTAGCGGGAGCTGGTGTCGGAGATAAGCGATGGACAAAGAGATATCGAGCAGAGATTCTTAATTCAAGGCTTCTAGGCACGACAACTATTGCTAAAGCTGTAGCAACAGTTAAACCAAAAGTATTCATATCCGCAAGCGCTATGGGTTGGTACGGAGAAACTGGCAATCGTGCGGTTTCTGAAAATGATCGTGCTGGAGATGATTTTCTGGCAGCAGTGTGCAGAGAATGGGAAGCCGCTGCAGATCTTGCTGGAGATGTCCGCACAGTGAAATTGCGTACTGGATTAGTTTTGGATCCGACAGGTGGAGCATTGGGGAAAATGATTCCGCTATTCAGATTCGGTTTAGGTGGAAAACTTGGCTCAGGTAAACAGTGGTGGTCATGGATAACTCTTCATGATGTTGTTCGCGCTATTGCTTACTCTATGCAAAATCCAATTTCAGGCCCAATTAATTTAACAACTCCCAACCCATCAACGAACCAAGAATTCACGGCAGCACTGGCTCGCGCAATGCATAGGCCCGCACTTTTCCCAGTTCCCTCTATCGCCCTGAAAATCGCATTTGGTGGTTTTTCAGATGAGATGCTCGGTTCAAAGAAAGTATTACCCGAGGCACTTCTATCCTCGGGCTTTACTTTCGATTACCCACATTTGGGTGGCGCAATTAGCGCCCTCGTTGATGCTCAGAGTTGAGTTTATTTACTCTGAAGCTTTGAAGGCCACCAAATCTTTCCGCCAATGTCATGAACTAATGCTGGAACTAGCAGCGACCTCACGATAATCGTGTCAAGCAGAACTCCGAACCCAACGGCGAAACCAAGCTCTGCCAAGAACACAAGAGGCAAAATTCCAAGGACTGCGAAAGTTGCGGCAAGAACAATACCTGCGGAAGTAATTACTCCACCGGTAACCGTCAATCCTTTAATGACGCCAGCGCGTGTGCCAATTTTCGCACTTTCTTCTCTCACGCGGGTCATTAAGAAAATGTTGTAGTCAATACCCAGCGCCACAAGAAAAACAAATGCAAAGAGTGGGAATGAAGTATCTGCACCTGGGAAGTGGAAAATATTGTGGAAGACAAGTTGGCACACGCCCAATGTCGCTAGGTAGGACAGCACTACTGTCACCAACAATATGGCCGCAGATAATATAGAACGCAAAAGGAGCGAAAGAATTATTCCGATGAGTATTAGAACAACCGGAATAATCAGGCGATTATCGTGACGCGATGCTTGATCTACGTCATAAGAAACCGCGCTTCCACCACCCACCAGAATTGTCGGATCAATCGCATGCACAGCCGTGCGTATTCCTGGGACTAGTTGCCTAGCGATGACCGAATCCGGTGCTTCATTTAAAGTTGCATTAAGAACTACTAGGCCGTCAACTACTTTTACAGCTGGCAGCGGTTGTCCAGGAATGGCAATTTCCACGCGCAAAGGATCAACACTGGCAACACCCTTAACGCTCAAGAGTGCTCTAGTTACAGCATCAACATCATTTTCTTTTACTACTACTTCAGTAGGTTGACCTTGCCCCCCAGCAAAATGCTTCAGCAAAAGTTCTTGACCCACCACGGATTCAGGACGTGTTGTAAATGATTGCGAAGTTGAAAGCCCATTAGCTTGTAGCGTTGTTGAAAATCCTGCAAGAATCAAAAGTCCCGCAGCGGTCGCGATCCACATGCGGCGTGGGCGACGAGAAACTGCTCCGCCAATTTTTGACCAAAGCCCGTGCAAATTGGCATCGCGATCGTCAAAACGTGGAATTCGTGGCCAGAAGATCCAACGTCCGAAGACAACCAACAAGGCTGGTAGAAGGGTCAAAATAGTAATCATTGCAGCGACGATTCCTATTGCTCCAATAGGGCCTAGGCCACGGTTGCTGGCGAGATCACTGAGCAACAGGACTAACAAACTAATTGCAACTGTCGACCCCGATGCCAAGATGGGTTCAAAGATTCCTTTATAGGCAGCTTTCATTGCATCAAAACGAGAAGCATGATGGTGTAACTCTTCACGGTATCTAGCAATTAACAAAAGTGCATAATCTGTTGCTGCGCCCAAAACCAATACCGAAAGAATTCCCTGAGATTGACCGTTAAGTGCAATCACATCATTTTTAGCAAGAATATAAATCACTCCACCAGCAGTCGACAGAGCAAAAACAGCAGAAATCAGCGGCAGCACCCAAAGAACGGGTGACCTGTACACCAAAATAAGAATGAATGACACAACACCAAGCGTTGCAAGTAGAAGTGATGAGTCGATCCCCCCAAAAGCTCCAAAGAGATCGCTAAATAGTGCACCAATGCCAGTCACGTGACTCACAAAACCGTTACTAGACGCCCATGCGCTCATATCAGCTCTAATAGTTTTTATCATCGCGGTCAGCACTGGTTTGTCATTTGCAAGCTGAGCACCGGCTACCTCTGCCGTAACAGGTAGATTGATTAATAGCGCCTTTCCATCTTGTGATGGGAAAGCAAATAATGGCTGTCCGGGCACAAAATAGTCTGACATCGGAACCCCAGAATCGAGAGTCCCTTTATACTCACTTAAATATTGAATGTGCTTGTTTGGAAGAGTTTGCAGATGTGCGTTTATCGAAGCAATCTTCTCTGGACTCACAGTTCCTTCAAATAGAACTAGTGTTGGAATTTGCGTATTCGCATCTTTTGAAAAATTCACAATGATTTTTGAAGCTTTCGTTGATTCGGCACTATCTGGCAAAAATGCCGAATTATCGTTCTCTTGTACGGTTGAGAGTTTGCCGAAAAGTGGACCAAAAACTCCGCTCGCACCAAACCAAATAAAAATCACAACAATGGCAGCCCAGAATCGTCGACGATTGGGTTTTCTGGTTTTTGCCATAGGAACATCTGCCGAGATTTGAGCCATGAAGGAAAACCTTTCCGATTGTCCGCCGGGCGGAGCTAAAGAGCCGTTCCCGTGGAACTGATATGGCAATTCTACCTTTAGGCTATGGGAGTGCCACTTTTAGCGCCTACCTCCACTGCGGTAATTTCCGTCACCCACGCAGGCGTGATGGATTACCAATCCGCGTTGGATATGCAACGGAAAACGCATGCCGACATTGCTTTAAATCAGGCTCCCAATCATTTGATCCTTCTCCAACACAACTCCGTTTTTACTGCCGGTCGCCGTACACAAGATTTCGAGCGACCAACCGATGGAACCCCCGTTATTGATGTTGATCGTGGCGGAAAAATCACGTGGCACGGAATCGGACAACTTGTTGGCTATCCGATTGTTCGATTGGCCAAACGTCACGATGTAGTCGGATTTGTGCGTGAAATCGAAAACGCTCTCATCGATGCCTGCGCTGAATTTGGATTGAAAACAGAACGCTATTGCGAGAGGTCTGGCGTTTGGGTGAGAGATGAACGCGGTGACCGAAAAATTGCAGCAATTGGAATTCGTTTTGCTAAAGGAATAACCATGCATGGCTTTGCAATCAACATAAATCCTGATCTGTCGTGGTTTGACCGAATTATTCCTTGCGGTATAGCTGAGGTTGAAGTGACATCCCTTTCACGCGAACTTGGTCGCGACATCACTGTGCAAGAAATTACACCTGTTATCGAACATCACATCCTCCTTGCACTCCAAAGGGTAAGCGCATGACAATCGCTCCTGAAGGTCGCAAACTATTGCGCGTAGAAGCGCGCAATGCCGAAACTCCTATCGAAAGAAAACCCGAGTGGATAAAAACTCGTGCAGTGATGGGTCCCGAATACACACAACTGCGGTCGTTAGTTAAATCAGAAGGTTTGCACACTGTTTGCCAAGAAGCGGCTTGTCCCAATATCTTCGAATGCTGGGAAGACCGAGAAGCCACTTTTCTTATTGGTGGAGAAGCGTGCACACGTCGTTGCGATTTTTGCAATATTGATACCGGCAAACCACAACCACTTGATCGAGATGAACCACGACGGGTTGCAGAATCCATCAAGACTATGGATTTACGCTATGCGACGATTACAGGTGTAGCGCGGGACGATCTAGAAGATGAAGGTGCATGGCTTTACGCAGAGACCATTAGAAAAGTGCACGAGCTCAATCCAAATACCGGTGTTGAAATGTTGGCACCAGATTTCAGTGGGCATGCCCATCTTCTTAACCAAGTATTTGAAACCCGCCCTGAAGTCTTTGCACATAATGTCGAAACTGTCCCCCGAATATTCAAAAGAATCCGTCCCGCCTTCACTTACGAGCGCTCGTTAGCGGTCATCTCTATGGCACGTGATTTCGGCTTAATTACAAAATCAAATCTCATTTTAGGCTTAGGTGAAACTCGTGAAGAAGTAAGTCAAGCACTCACCGATTTGCATAACGCTGGTTGTGATCTCATCACCATCACACAATATTTACGACCAACAAATAAGCATCACCCCGTGGAGCGCTGGGTAAAACCTCAAGAGTTTGTTGAACTTGCCGACGAAGCAACTGCCATCGGTTTTCTTGGCGTCATGAGCGGACCACTTGTCAGATCCAGTTACAGAGCTGGCCGACTATATAAACAAGCCATGGATGCAAGATCCATCCGCGGGGCAACGCGTGGCTGATTTTGTTTACCCGCCAGTCATTGTTCTTGCGAAAACTTTTTGGCGATACTTAGGACTGAAATTAACGATCACCGGCAGTGAAAATATTCCACGGCAAGGCGGCGCAATCATGGCCATTAATCACATTGGTTACTTGGATTTTGCCCTAGCTGGCACCGCTGTTGTACCTGCAAAACGTTATGTGCGCTTTATGGCAAAAAAGGAAATTTTCGATAACAAAATTGCCGGCCCCTTAATGCGTGGAATGCATCATATAAATGTAGATCGCTCCAGTGGATCAGCTTCCTTTGTTGTGGCCCTTCGCGCTCTTCGGGCTGGTGAAATAGTTGGAATTTTCCCAGAGGCAACAATTTCAAAAAGTTTTGAAATCAAAGAGCTAAAAACAGGAGTGGTCAGGCTTGCTACCGGTGCTGGCGTACCCATCATTCCAACAATTATTTGGGGTTCACAAAGAGTGTGGACGAAAGGCGTAAAAAAGAATCTACGACGAAATCACATCCCTATAACAATCATGGTGGGAACGCCACTGATATTTGAAAAAGCCGATGACGTTGCTTCGGCCGAAGTGAAATTGCGACAAGTAATGACACAGATGCTCTACGACGCTCAATCCCAGTACCCAGATAGCCACGTGGGCCAACGATGGGCGCCATTGCGTCTTGGTGGTACCGCACCTGCCCCACTAAACTAACGCCCATGTTCAAGAAGAAAAACAAAACCCCTGGCGTGCCAAAAGAGAAGCGTTTCAAAACAATTCGCGAAGCGTATTCAATAACTAAAAGTGTAAAACCTTGGATTGGTGCCGCACTTGCGGGAATCTTTGTGCTTGTCTGGGGAATCGCAATTCTTATTGGTACTTTTGCTGGTCATCCAATTTATGCAGCGTTCGTTGGTGCTCCCATCGGAGTTCTCGCTTCGCTTTTCTTCTTTACTCGCATTGCGGGCAGCGCCGCTTATCAATCTATTGAAGGTCAAATTGGTGCAGGTGCAAGCGTCCTGATGGCCATACGAAAAGGATGGGTAACAACTCCTGCCGTTGCGGTCACACGAAATCAAGAGATGGTGCACCGATCAGTTGGCAGACCAGGAATCGTTCTTGTTGCAGAAGGTGGTCCGGGAGCACGTGGATTACTCGTTGATGAACGCAGAAAAACTGAACGATTTGCTCCAGGGGTTCCTATTACAGAATTCATTGTTGGTGACGCACAAGGACAAGTGGCACTTCGCGATCTTCAGAAGAAAATGCGCAAACTTCCAAAAAAGCTCAGTGCGAGTCAAATGCGTGAAGTACGAAACCGACTTAAAGCAGTGGGTGGATTATCAATGCCAATTCCCAAAGGCCCAATGCCTAAAGGCGTAAAAATACCTAAGCGTTAATTTTTCCTCGTTTTGTAAGGACTGTTCGGCTCAATCGTTCATGTAATCCGCGTCCGTTCTCATCAAACGTCACAGCTGTTACAACTAAACACAGAAGTAAGGTTCGGATGAAAACTTGCCCAATGCGAGGAGCTCCTCCATCGCTAAATCGAATGACAGAGATTCCCACAATTCGTTGCCCAGCAGAAGCGCCAGTCATCGACACCAGTGCAAATACCTCAAAGAAAAATAGCGCAAGGACTGCAAACCCGTCGAGGGAGCTCATGGAACCTAATCCCCCGACGCTTGCAGTAATGATCGCGTAACACATCAGCCAGTCGACCATGAGGGCAAACAGGCGCCTTCCGAGGCTAACCCTGGTGAAATTCATGTGCTCAGCCTAATCCCCCGTGTATCGCACTGCCGAACAAGAATTCTTAACATAGCCGTAACACGCCAGTTTCCATTTTTGTGCCTCTAACTCGTACGCTATCGCCAACGGTTTAAAGCTCAATGGCGAGCCACTAGGGGTTCCGCATATCGCGGGCGTCATCTGGCAATGGGAGAAAAATGTTTAAGAACTCAGCAGAAATTTTTGCTTACATTAAAAAAGAAGACGTCAAATTAGTCGATGTCCGCTTCATTGATTTACCTGGTATTCAACATCACTTCAACGTTCCTGTTGAGTCGTTCGACGAAGCTGTCTTCACTGAGGGCCTGATGTTCGATGGTTCTTCTATTCGCGGTTTCCAAGCGATTCACGAATCAGATATGAAATTGTTGCCAGTTCCTGGTTCAGCGTTCATTGATCCATTCCGTAAAGAAAAAACTCTCATCATTAACTTCTCTGTTCATAACCCAATCGATAACACTCCATACAGCCGTGATCCTCGTGGCATTGTTGCAAAAGCTGTTGACTACATGCGCTCAACAGGAATTGCCGATACAGCGTTCTTCGCACCCGAAGCTGAGTTCTATGTCTTCGATGCAGTTCGCTTCTCAACAGGAATCAACGAAGCATTTCACCACATCGATTCATACGAAGGTGCATGGAATACAGGAATTGAAAAAGATGCCGACGGAACTCCAAACCGCGGATATCGCACTCGCGTAAAGGGTGGATACTTCCCTGTTTCGCCAACGGATCAGTATGCAGACCTTCGCGATGAAATGGTAATGAATCTCGGAAAATCTGGCCTACTTGTAGAGCGCTCTCACCATGAAGTGGGCACTGCAGGACAGATGGAAATTAACTATCGCTTTAGTGACATCTTGCAAGCCGGAGATGATTTGATGAAGTTTAAATACATCATCAAGAACACTGCATGGCAAGGTGGCAAAACTGCAACATTTATGCCAAAGCCACTCTTTGGTGACAATGGTTCAGGTATGCACGTTCACCAATCATTGTGGAAAGCTGGCAAGCCACTGTTCTGGGGTGAAGGCTACGGAGATCTTTCTGACATGGCTCGTTGGTATGTTGGCGGTCTGCTCAAGCACGCACCATCACTTCTTGCATTCACTAACCCAACAGTTAACTCTTACCGCCGACTAGTTCCGGGATACGAAGCACCAGTTAACCTTGTGTACTCAGCGCGTAACCGTTCTGCATGTATCCGTATTCCAATTACAGGTACTAATCCAAAGGCGAAGCGCATTGAATTCCGATGCCCTGATCCATCATCAAACCCATATCTAGCATTCGCTGCAATGTTAATGGCCGGGCTTGATGGAATCACAAACAAGATCGAGCCACCTCTACCAGTAGATAAGGATCTCTACGAGCTAGATGCTGAAGAGGCCAAATCCATTCAACAGGTACCTGGTTCACTCGATGCAGTTCTTAACAACCTTGAGCGCGACCATGAGTTCTTAACTCGCGGCGGAGTCTTTACTAAGGACCTCATCGATACTTGGATCGCATTTAAGCGTGAATCAGAAGTTGATTATGTTCGTTTGCGTCCGCACCCAGCAGAGTTCGAGCTTTACTTCGACCTCTAAAATATCCGTAAATAACAAAACCCCCGCTAAATCTCTAGCGGGGGTTTTGTTATTTACATAATCTAAATTTCCAGGCTCCTACCAATTAGGCCTTAAAGGCATTGGGTTCGCACCTAGCGGATTGTTGACTACGCCAAGAAATTGATGAATCTGGATGTTATTAGTTTCGAAACCAATGCGGCTAAGAGTCATATATAAATGCCAGATCCGAACCCTTGTTAGCCCAACCTCTGCCACAGCATCGTCCCAATTCTCAACTAGGTTTTCACACCATTTCGTGAGCGTTCGCGAATAATGCTCTCTCAAATTTTCGCTATGCCGTAGCTCAAATCCAACATCAATCATAGATTGCGCCACTTTACTTGGGGCTATCAATTCGCCATCTGGAAAAATGTAGCGATCGAAGAACTTGCCGGTACGTTCCTTAACCTGTGAGTGCGGACGCACAATACAGTGATTGAGCAAACGTCCCTCTGACATTACGCGTTTGCGAAGTTCCTCGAAGTAGCCATTCATTTTGTCGCTACCAACATGCTCACTCATACCCACGGATGAAATCGCATGAAAGTTGTTCTCGGGAATCTCTCGGTAATCCTGAATTCGAACTTCGATAAGTTTAGATAATTTAGC
>Ga0209086_10000381_pt1 | contig 38546 bp, 60 predicted proteins | sample M_130207_XF_Meta_FD_187312 | JGI IMG/M metagenome (GOLD analysis project Ga0209086, IMG submission 187312) | Freshwater microbial communities from Lake Montjoie, Canada to study carbon cycling - M_130207_XF_MetaG (SPAdes) (version 2) | ecosystem: Environmental > Aquatic > Freshwater > Lake... | reverse complement strand
CTGACAATGGTAAATATAATTATGTCTATAAGACATTCGATTTAATACAAATGGCATCTAAATGGACCACTCCTTTTTGTCTTGGTGGTTATATGTTAGTGAGATCAAATACTTTCAGAGAAATTGGAGGATTTGACGAGGATATAAAAGTTGCAGAGGATTATATTTTTTCCAAACAGATAACACCAAAAAAATTCGGAAGAATAAACAATATCGTGTACACTCCTCCTAGAAGATTCGAATCCAAAGGAATATGGTATATGCTAAAGCTAATGATTGGATCTTTCTTTAATAGCAACAACAAGAAGTTTTTTGAAAGTGATAAAGGGTATTGGAAATGAAAAATTGGAGAACAATAATAATGAGCGACTTGCATTTAGGAGCAAGACAATCGCAGACAGATAAGATTCTGAAATTTTTAGAAGAGAATGAATCAGAGACTCTAATACTTAATGGCGACATCATAGACGGATGGGCATTAAAAGGAAGTAATAAATGGAAATCTGAATGCACAAAGATATTCAGGAAGTTTATGAAAAGGTCGGAGAAAGACACTAAGGTGATCTACATCAGAGGTAATCATGACGATTTCTTAAAACCATTTATACCATTCACTTTAAATAACATAGAGATTGTTAGAAAGTACACACACATAGGAGCAGACGGTAGAAGCTATTATTGCTTTCATGGAGATGTTCTAGATTTTGTTATTATGAAAGTGAGATGGCTAGCAGTTGTTGGCGGATGGTCTTATGATTTTGTAATCCGACTAAACACTTTATATAACTTCATAAGGAAAAAATTTAATCTCCCTTACTATTCATTAGCAAAGACAATTAAACAGTCCGTAAAGGGTGCAATTAACTTCATAGACGACTTTGAAAAAAATGCTAAGGGACTAACAAAGGAGAAAGGGTATGATGTTGCAGTATGCGGACATATACATCAGCCTAAACTGGAATTGGATTACATGAATAGCGGAGATTTCTGTGAGAATGCCACATGTCTTGTGGAAGACTTCAAAGGCAACTGGTATATAATAGAGACTTAGGATCTTCTAAATTTATGTGATATATAGTGTATGAGAAATCTTTCTAAATACGAAGACTTTATAAGTGAATCTGGAATTTATGTACACCCTACTGGTGAAGTCACAGATTGGGTTCAGTTACATAAACCAGATACAGCATATAAGTTCTGTGTGGTTAAAAAAACCATGAGAAAACATGGTGAGGATTATGCTACACATTCTGCTCTTAGAATCAAAGGACCTAATGGTGTTAAAGATTATAAGATCACTTCTAAATCACCAATTTATCAAGGTGGTGTAACTCTTTCTGATTTTTGGAAAAGCACTAGAGGAGATTTCTATGTTATTAGAGACAATGAAGGTGAAAGGAGAAAGATTGAAGCAACGGATATGAAAAAGATTATTGAAATTTATAATTCAGAAGACAAACAAATTCCTGTACCCACATATGATAACTCTTCTGATGCTAAGTCAAAGATTGTGGATCTTATATTTAATATAACTCCTGATTGGAAGAATATCAAATAATATAGATTATGAAAGAAAATAAGAGAGAAATACACCCGATTATTTATGTGATTATTTGGTTTTCATTTATTGGATTAATATACTTTTTCGGTTAAATCGTTTTATCTATTTCTAGTAGCATCTTTTGGTATTCATAAGATAATAATACCGATCCTTTTATTAAAAAATCCATATACTCTTTTACTGGAAGTAGTCCTTCCATTATATGCTCAGGCTGTGCTATATAAGTTATACACTTAATTGCTTCTCTTTCAGTTTCTATCTCTAAGATCTCTCTCCTATAATGTTTTGGTGCCCCTTCAAATTTATCGAGTAGTTTCAGATCGCTTTCTTTAATCGTAAAAACTAATCCTTCTACAATATCTCCTTCAGACTTTTCTATATTGGCAAAGCTCCAATCTCCTGCAGATGCTTTCTTATTAAATTTCAATTTCCAATTTTTTAGAGTGCCTTTGTCTCTTGTTTCTGGATTTACACCTCTATTAGATAGCCTAGACATATCCATATTAGACCCGTATGCAAAATATTTAATCATAAGTTATATATGAATCATTTTTTTCTTTTTGGATTAATCTATACTTTTGCCAAAATGAATAATATGGAAATAGGAAAAATGACAATCAGTGAAGCATTACCACACTTGAAAAGTGTAGCTTTTGCTTATGGACTTAGACTTAATAGAGCTAAGGAGTTCAAAATGGCTAGGATAATACTTGTGAATCTTTATAGCAGAGAATTAGTATAAAGTATAATTAACCAAATAAACAAAAAAATGAAACTTCATATAACAACCACATTATTATTATTAGCTCTAATCGGATTAGCTATTTATATACTCAATAGTCCTTTTATTATGAGTATAATTCTTTTAGCAGCATTGGTCTATTTTGGAATTTGGGCTTCAATAAAAGCTTATAAAATGATTTACCAGATGGTGAAAAACTTTATGTCATAAGAAATCATTTTTTTATACGATTTATGCTTTATAGATTTGCATCGCAATTAAAAATTAAAGGATATGGAAAGGAGAAGTAAAAAACAGAATGGCAGATTATTTTTAGGTACTGAATTTTTTTCTATTGGCGAGGATTTTTTAGAGACAGAGAATGATAGAAGGATTGGTAATATGATTAAACTCACTGCAACTCTCTATATGTGTAATACGAAGGAGTTTAGTGAATTAATTGGCGATCTTGGACATGGAACATTTGAATCAATGTGGGAATGGTACACTGAGAATGTAACAAATAAAGTGAAAAATCCAGACATTAAATTCGGAAATACTGGTCTAATAAGACAGAAATATAGCAATATTGATAATGTGGAGGATGAGATTAAAAAACTGTATGATGGGCTTCCAGCAATTCCTTTTAATAATCTACAGGGATTTGTTTCTAATACGTTTGACACTAGATTTATAATGGAATTGAAGGCGAAGGATGATATAAAAGATTATGAAGAAATTTCAAAAATGTTAAATATAGTTGCACTTTCCATTATGATTTCTTGTCTAAATAAAGATTATATAGACATGGTAGAATCTCTTATTATTAAAAGATCTCTTAGAGGTATAGAATCTCCAGATCGAGATGCAATAGTGGGAACAGACTACAAAAAAATTGAAGATATTAAAAATAAATACACAATACTTAATAATCTAAATTAATATGAAAGCTCACGGAATTTTATTAAAGTCATCAGGTAAATCAGAAAAAATAGAGTTTTCTGGAAAGATGATAACTTTAAAAGAAATGCAGGATTGTGTCAAAGGTTATATAGAATTTGTCAGAATTCCTGATAATAAGATAATGGTAGTTAACGAAGAGGGAAAGATTGATGGACTAGAATTTAACACCTCAGCAACTTTATTTTTGCAGAATAATGGAATTTCCCATATCATTGTTGGTGATGTACTAATAATTGATAGTAAATTCGTAAATTAATTATTTCAATTTGTATCTGCTAGTGATTATTCTATAAAGTAGAATTTTTAGCTGATATATAGAATATGAAATACATTCTTTCATCCAGACAATTTGGAATTTTTGAATCTGATAGTAATACAGATTTAGGATCATATCTAATCAGGTATGGCATTCCAGTAAATCAATGGGGTAAAGGCTACGCAAAAACTATAGAACATCTAGAGAAGGAAATAGAATCCAATGAATGTTTATTAGTCGATAAAAATGGTACTCTTGTAAGAGAGATTGAATTCGTAATGTGTGAGATATTTTATAAAGGCCTTAAACTAAAAGAAGAAAAACAAATATTTAAAGACGGAAGAGAAAGAACTAGAGTGAAAGAATCTTCAATGTCGGAGAAAATGAAAATAGGTGAAGACCCTTTGGATTCTTTAATTCGTGGAATAGGAGAGGAACTTGGAGTTGTTGTTAGAGAAGATCAATTAATACCGGATGGTTCAATAAACAGGGAAAGCGAATCTGTATCTTTTCCTGGGCTTACTACAAGATATCTTGGTCACAAATACTCCTGTACTTTTAATGAATCTCAATATAATCCAGAAGGATATGTAGAGCATCAGAAAGATAAGTCTACATATTTTATATGGGAATGATTTTTTAAGAAATCATTTTTTTCTTTATAGATAAATCCATACATTTACATTATTATTAATTAACAATATTATAATTATGGCTGTTAAAATGCAATCAGCAGATTTGCTGAAAGATTACTTCAATGGGGTTCTAAGTAGAGCCGATCACCACGCTAAGGGTGTACAAGAGATTTCTTTAGCTCTTATGGGAGCAGTAATCTGGAAATCCGAAGGGGATATCGAGGTTAAGTCTGTAAAAGACGGGGGAATGGGAAATATCCTTTGGTTCAATGCTGAAAGTGGAAGATACGCAATGTATTACAATCACGAGACTATTAGCATCGAGATGAGAGCTAGAACAATGAATGGTGATACACTTCACGTGTTCAATAATGAAACACCGATTTCAGAAGTGTTTAGTGTTTTTAAAGATCTGTAAAAAGATCTTTATAGTCAGGTGGCGGAATGGTAGACGCACATTAGAAAGTTCCTATAAACCAATGGTTAATATCGTGGAGCTTTGATATTAACATAACAGGTTCGAATCCTGTCCTGACTACTAAAATAAACAACATATGAAACAGCAAAAGAATTATCAAAACGGAATGCCAGAGGATCCTTCAGACTTCGCACGTGCTAAGGAAATACTTATTAAAGCCGGTATCTACAGAACCATGGGTAACTTTGGTCCTTACTTCCCTAATAAGGAAAGCCGTATACACAAAAAGCTAGAGACTTTAGTAATAGAAGGAATGGAGTTTACTTTAATAGAATCTGAGGTAATGAGCTTCTCGCTCGATTCATTATCTGTGAGTAAACCTTACATACAGAAAGAAGCTTGGTTTCAACCAGTAATACTGAAATAAATAATAGATGTTTCAAATGGATAAAAAACCATGTAAAGAATGTCCATGGACTAAGGATGATTCACACAGTAAATCTTGGCCAGGGTACGTTAAAACTATTGAAGGAATTGGAAAGATAAAAAATAAAAAACATGCTTGTCATATGATAACTTCCGATATATGGGGTTATAAAGAGGATATAACAGATAATAATGTCTGTATTGGTTCACTAAAATCTAATTAAAAAATTATGGATAATATAGTATTTGTACCTGACGACATAAAAGAAATGGTATCTCCGGATATGGATTATTTAAGCATGATGAAAAAAATGAGAGATCTTGGGGATTTTGACTCTTCTTATAGAAAAAGAGATCAATTCAGAGTGGGAACATCATGGCATGTACCAACACAAGAATTGGTGACTAAATTATTAGAGTATGGTCCGATAGTTTCAGTTGGATCTGGTTTTGGCTACACAGAAAGCATAGCAATTGTACAGGGAGCTGATATCATAGCAACTGATATACGACCGAATAAAAAAAATGGATGGTGTAGGTATGGCAAATTTCACTGTGAGGTTGAGGAATTAAATGCTAGTGAAGCTGTAAAAAAATATCACGATCGTAATGTTTTTATGGCTTGGCCTCCTTATGACAATCCAATGGCTCATGAAGTTATAACAAACATGAAAGAGGGCACATATTTAATCTATATTGGGGAAAGCGATGGAGGATGTACAGGTGATCATAATTTCTTTGAAGCTCTTTATAGTGATTTTGAAGAATGTGACTATTTTAGTATACCCAAATGGGCAGGTATAAATGATGCTTGCTGGATCTATAAAAAGATTAAATAATGAAAAGCTCTAGAGGAGGTACATTCAAAAAAGGCCATATTCCTTGGAATAAAGGCAAAAAAGGTGTTAACGGAAAATCCGATACTGTATTCACTAAAGGAGATCACCACACAGGGGAAAATCATACATGTTGGAGTGGAGGTGTTCAGGTAATGAAAAAAGACTGTACTTATCTTTGGAACGGTACAGGAAAAAGAGCTAGAAGACCTAGAGTTGCTTACGAGGAAACATTTGGGCCTATTCCAGAAGGGCACGTTATTATACATATAGATGGCGATCGATATAATGATGATCCAAATAATTTAGAAGCAATATCAAGATCAGAAAATCTAAAAAGAAATAATAAAAAATAAGATATATAGTCTATATTAATATATAGAACATGAAATATCTAAAAACATTCGAATCTATGACTGGTCAGGATATGAGCAGTATTGACCGTATGAGATCAAAATACCCTAACGGTATAGAAATTCCTACGGCGGTAAAAGCAACTGGCTCTGGTAATTTTAAAATAGGTGTAGAATCTTTAGATAAAGCATCTAATAAGTTTACTGAAATAGTCCAATTAATTAATGATCTACTACTGAATACTAGTGGCACAGTTAAAGTTGTTGTTGATGGTGGTGCTTCTGCAGTAGGACCTAAAGGATTTAATAATCAAGGATTAGCAGAAAGAAGAAGAGACAATACTATAGAGGACATACGTAATTATCCATTTAGTGATAAGAAAAGAATTGAATTTGTTAAAGGTAAAGCCACTGTAGGTAAAGCCACTGTTAAAAATTCACCAGAAGCTGAAGCTGAACAATATGTTATAGTTTCTATATCTGGTACTGGTAGGATAAACGCTCCTATAGTAGGAGTACAGGGAGATAATACTAATATTTATAGACCGGAGTTATTTAAGAAAGATCTTATTAAGAAAAATATAATAGATGATGACAATCTATTTAATATTAAGATAAAAAGAGTTTGCGTACAAATGCCCGAGCAATATGTTGAGGATTTTAAAAAAGCTGTATGGAAATTTAAGAAAGATCAAAGTATTACCAATCTTCCATTAGGAGTCTATGATATAGAACCTAAAAAATAAAAAAATAGATCAATGAAATATCGTAACATATTAAATTTTAGCAGCTATACCCAAATATTTGAACAAGAAGCAGCAGCAACTGGTGCAACTGGTGGAGGTGGTACAGAAACAGAAAAACTTGCATTAAAGAAAGCAGAAGAGCTTTTTGGCTCTAGTAAAGGAGCATCTGGAGCATCTGGATCTACAGGGGGAACTGGTGGAACCGGAGCAGCAGGGGAAACATCAGGAACAGTAAAAACTATAAGCGAAGTGATATCGTTATTTTTTAAGTGCTATATGTTTGCAGCAACTAAGACATCTAATTACCCAGATGTACTTGCGGATTTATTATCAGTATCGGATGAAAAAGATCCCGCTAAAAGAGCAGATACTATGGAATCTGTAATTAAAAAGGTTTCTGATAAAATGGATGCTAAATATGCACCCGTAAAAGAAGAGGCTAACAAAGCAGCTTCATCTATTAAAGATCTTTATAATAATGTTGCTTCAACAGAGGAAGCTAAGAAATATAATGACGTAATCAATAAGATGGTTACTAGTAAGATCATAAGTTACCAAGATATTCTTAAAAATCAACCATTAAAAGAAAATCGTAATGTCTCTCTATATAAAAATCTATTAGGATTTGACAATTATCATTACCCTTCACTTTACGAGAAAAATACATTTGATGACGAAAGAGATGCTCTTTCGGATAAAATGAAATCTATTTACTCTGAAATGATCTCTCAGCAAAAAAATCCTAGCAGTGAGACCTTAAAAGCTAAAGCTTCTGAGGTTATCAGTAAATTTGATGAATACCAAAAGTTACTCTCAGATAAAGGAGCTTGGGAGAAGATGAAAAGGAAAGAAAGGAAAGATAAACTTGAATCAATGAATTCAGAAATTGATGAAATAATACAAAAAACTAACGATCTTCAAAAATCAGAATTAACTAAAATCGGAGTTGATAAGAAAATAGCAGATAGTATGTCTACTATTATCACAAGTATAAATTCAATGTCAGATAAAGCTAAAGAGATAGATGATAAAGCAATTGCTGATGCTAAAGCAAGTGAGTCGGAAAAAGCTATAGAATATAAAGAGGGAGATATAGTTAAATATAAAAAAGAAAACGGAGAGGAAGCGCAAAGCAAAATAATTAAAATTGAGGGCGATAAGGTGTTCTTTAAAGATAAAGATGGAAAAGAATTTACTAAAGATAAAAAAGATCTTACCGGAAAAGTAGAAGGTGGTGAGGAAGAAAAAGAAGAAGGAGAAGGTGAAAAAGATATTAAAAGTGGTAACGTCGAAAAAGGAAATATTAAAAAAGATGGACCTAATGCACCAGCTATCAAAAAATTCCAGGAAGATTATAACAATTTAGGAATAGGAATAAAATTAGTAACAGACGGAGCATACGGTAAAAATACCGAGAAAGCTATAGTTAAAGTTGCCAACATGATTAAGAGCCTATCAGGAAAAGAGGTTAAAGTTGAGGGAGGTAAGATACTTACAGGAGAACTTCAAGGATTACTTAAAAAACTAATAGAAAATAAGGATAAGATTAGTGGTCTTTTAGGATAAATTTAAAAAAACCCCGGAACTTTAAAATTCTGGGGTTTTTTGTGCGTAGTGGTAGAAACTTAAGATCATATTTGGGGTATAAATTAATATTATTAAACTAAAAAATGAAGTCGATCTTAATACTTGATGCTTTTATCACTGACGAGGTGGATGAAAAAATTTTAAACAACTTCCTTGATTCGTCAAAAAGCTTCGAGGATGATGTATTATTAATGACCAATACTAAGATTTCCAAGGAAACCCAAGATAAAGTAGATTTCCTTTTTTATGATAAAAGAAATCAGCTTTTTACCAGTGAATATGAATTCGATAATAGCAAATTAGTTAGTTATTATACCATTAATGAATCATTTAAAGTATCAAACATTTTTATACACTCGCAGCCTCACGGTCTTTCAGTTTTGATTAATATATTTAATGGTGTAAAAATTGCAAAAAATCTAGGGTATACTCATTTTTATAAGATGGAATATGATGCAGTATTAGGTAATGAGACTAAAAATAGGATTAAAGAGATGAATAATTCTTGTGAATTAAACAACAAAAAAGGTGTTTTTTTTGCAGGAAAAGATGGTGAAGGCGGAGTTGAAGCACATTATTTCTTTTGTGAAATTGATTTTTTCTTAAATAATTTTTGGAATATTAGTAATGAGCAGGACTATATCGAATATTTGAATCGGGAAACAGGTAATCGTAATTTTGTGACGATGGAAGAATTTATGTATAAAAATTTAATAAAATCAAATACTGACGAATTATACATCTATGAAGAATTGAAGGAATTATTTTCGGATACACAATTAAACACAAAACACACTAAGGTTTATTATGATGAAAAATTTAAAGATTGTTACACACGTTTTTATTTAATTAGGGATAGACCTACAGTAGCTATTTATAGTGTTAATAAAAAACCAGAACCCGATTTTAGAAAGATTATTGTAGTCTTTACTGATGGAAATCAGATGGAATTCAATCACGTGTTTTTGTCTTACGGAGAGTGGTGCTATCATATAGTTGATAGCAATATTGAAAAAATGATGGTTTATGATAAGGATGATGTATTCTTATATGAAGATTATTTTAAAAACATAGCAAACGAAATAGAATTTTATTAATATGTCACAAGGGGTACATAAAATTACTGAAGATTTTGAAAGATCACTGTGTGATTACACTGGAGCACCTCATGCAATTGCATTGGATAACATGAGTAATGCTTTATTTTTATCATTATACTATGAAAAAAACATAAAGAAAAGTTTGTCTTCCGACAAAATAGATTGCCCATCTAAAACATACCCTTCAGTTCCTTGTGAGATTATTCATGCGGGACTTAAAGTTAATTTTACGCCTGTTGAAGGTGATAAGATTAAAGGTGCATATCAACTATCACCAAGTAATGTTTGGGATTCTGCATTAAGATTTACAGCTGACATGTATATTCCAAAGTCACATATGTGTCTTTCATTTACAGGTCCGTATAAGACATTAAAATTAAGTAAGGGAGGCGCAATTTTGACTGGCGATTACCAAGCTATGCTATGGTTTAAAAGAGCAAGATTTAGCGGAAGAAGAGAGTGTTCCTATCATGATGATAATTTTGATATGTTGGGGTGGAATTTTTATATGATGCCAGAGTTAGCTGCAAGAGGATTATTAATGATGAGTCAATTTTATAATTTAGATGGCTCTAAAAAACATAATGTTGATTTGGAATTACCATACCCAGATTTATCAAAATTTAAAGTTTATAAACAATGAGAATAGAGCAAACTAGCGTTGCGGGATGCATTGGTTTCTTTAAGCCAGGATTCCTTGATAGATGGAAATTAGATGATTATAATGATGTAAATAAACCCTGCTTCTTTCTTGGCATAGAGCAGGTTAATATCATTAATAATCATAAAGGATTAAAGATTATCTATCCGATAAGTCCATATGATTGTACATTCCTTGAAAGAATAGAATACTCGGACAGCATCATCCTTATAGGAAGTCCATTCTTACCAGAGAATACAAGATATAAGATTAAGAATGTAGAATTGGAGATTAAAGATTACTCAGCATTTAAACCAAACGTGCTAGGTGATAAAATATATTGTTATGTTGGACTTGAGTCAAGAAAGAATGAATTTGATTTTGATAGAATATGCAGGATACAAGAAAGAATAAACTACGAGATCATATATGTAAATACAGATAGTCTATATGGGTACCTTCCTTCTGAAACACTAAAAGAAAACTATTACGATAGATGCTTTGTAAGTATAAACCTCAATGGGGGAACGGGAATGACCACCGTCAGGGAATTGGGTTTAATGGGTAGAAATACAATTACAAATTCGAAATATAATTACCCATCAATGTTAGAATATGAGGATGATGATGATGTAATTAGGCTTATAAATTTAGAAGCTAAAAAAATAGGAACTATACAACCTGCTATGGATTGTCATAATGTAGATGATGAATGGCTTGATTGTAATTTCTGGACCAATGATAGAGAAGATATGAAAATGATAGAAATGAGAAATTCTGCTAATATACAGGGACTACTTGATCTGATTGAAGCTCTACCCGATAATATCATAATGGCTGAGATTGGTTGTTATGCAGGGGAAAGCACTAGTATATTTATGCAATCAGGTAAGGTAAGAAAAATGTACGCTATAGATATATGGGAAGATGAATTGGGCTTATATGAAAATATAGAAAAAAATCATAGTTTCGTACTAGTAGAAACTAAATTTGATGCACTAACAAGAGGTATGAATATCGTCAAATTAAAAATGAATGCTGAGAGTGCATTACAAGAACTACCAGAGCTTGATGTAATATACATAGATGCAAATCACGAGTATGATTATATTAAAAAAGATATAGAGGTTTCACTAAAAAGACTGAGATCAGGATCTATTATTTGTGGTCATGACTATAATTTAGATTCTCCTGGAGTTATACGTGCAGTTAATGAATTTTTTGGAAAACCTGATAGAATATTTTCAGATTCAAGCTGGCTTGTTAAACTAAAATAATAAAAAAATGGAAAATATAAATTCAGAAATAATAGAGATTGGTAAGAATGTGATCATATCACCATCTGCAATTATTAGAGGTATAGATGGAAAAGCAAAAAGAGTAAAAATAGGTGATAATACCTTTATAGGTGATAACGTACAAATAATAGTTGATGATTTTGAAATAGGTGATTATTGTAAAATACACCATCATGCTAACTTTCATGGTTATAAGCCACTAAAAATAGGTCATAATGCTTGGATTGGACAAGGAACTATTATTGATAGTATTGGTGGAGTAACAATTGGTAACAATTGTGGAATCGGTGCATATTCACAACTATGGAGTCATATTAGATATGGTGATCCATTGGAGGGTTGTAACTATGAAAGTAGCTCTCCACTAACTATAGGAAATGATGTTTGGTTTGTAGGACATTGTATAGTTTCTCCAATAGATGCCGCAGATAAATCAATGGCACTTGTTGGTAGTGTTATTACCAAAGACATGTTAGAAAATCATATATATGGTGGAACACCGGCAATTGATCTTACTAATAAAATAAAACCACAATTTTCATCAATATCTATTGATGAGAAATGGAATATTTTATCAGAGTTTGTAATACCTACTACTATAAAATTTATTGCTGACGATAACGAGATTATTGACGATAAAATATCATATTTTAATATAGTAAATAGAACATATACAAAAAGAGGAACAGACGAAGAAATTAAACTTATGAAAGAGTTACAATTCAAACTAATAAAGTTTGTACCAAAAATAAATTAAAAAATATGCCAATAATAAAACATAATCCATATAAGATAGTGCAGATGTTCGAGGAGGAGATTGCTGAATATACAGGATCAACCTACGCTGTATCGGTTGATAGCTGCACTAATGCTATTTTTCTGTGTTGTAAATACCTAAATGTTGGTAGTGTTACTATACCATCAAAAACATACCTTTCTGTGCCTATGAGCATAATAAATGCTGGAGGTGATGTCATTTTTGATACTAAACCGGAAACAAACCACTGGGTTGGTCAATATCAACTTAAACCATTCCCTATTTACGATTCAGCAAAAAGATTAACATCGGATATGTATATTAGTGGATCATTTATGTGTCTTTCCTTTCATATCAAGAAACAGCTACCCATAGGCAAAGGTGGCATGATATTGACTGATAATAAGGATGCCGCAGATTGGTTTAAACGTGCAAGATATGAGGGTAGAAGCGAGAAATATTACAAAGAGGATAACATTAATACGATTGGTTGGAATATGTATATGACACCACAGGAAGCTGCACATGGTTTATGTTTAATGCAAAATTATCCTAGACATAATTCGGATATGAGCGAATTGAATGGCTATAGGGATTTAACTGAATTCACGATATTCAAAAATAATAAAATAATAAAATAATATATGAATAATATTATATACGATAATAGATATGATTTAATTAGTGATTTAAAAAAATTAATTCCAAGCGGTAAAGGAGTTGAAATTGGTGTGTTTAAAGGAGAATTTTCTAAACACATTTTAAACAACTGGGAAGGAACCCTTTATATGGTTGATGTTTGGAGACCATTGGGTGATGAATATGAAGATTCAAGTAATCATAAAAATCATATGGAAGCTTATCAAGATACTATGGAAAATATTAAAGGTTTTGAGGATAAAGGTATTATGGTAAGGGCAACTTCAGAAATCGCTGCGGATATGTTTCAAGACGAGTCATTAGACTTTATTTTTATTGATGCTAATCACGCTTATGATTTTGTTGTTGAAGACATTAGTTTATGGTTCCCAAAGTTAAAAAAAGGTGGTATTTTTTCAGGACATGACTATATTAATATGGATTGGTATAATGACCCAAATTTTGCTCCGAACGGGAAAGATAAATATATTTATACCTCAAGATTAGATGGTACTCCAATATATGATGGGATTTTTGGTGTTAATACTGCTGTTGATGAGTTTTGTAATAAACATGGATACACTCCTAATTTAACTAAAGAGTGGTTTGGTACTTGGTGGTTTATAAAATGAAAAAATGAAAAAAGTTTTAATAGGTAATGGCGGACATGCGAAAGAAGTTATGGCTCAAATGGGTGTTAAATTAATTAGATTTGTTGACGACAAATATGTTGATGATGAAACACTACCATTATCCCAATTTGATCCTACAAAATACGTTGCAATGGTTGCTATTGCAAATTCAAGAGATAGGTATGATATCGTACAAAGGTTACCAAAAGAAACTCAATTTTTTACATTTGTCCACCCAACCGCATTATTGATGGATAATGTGGTGATAGGTAAAGGTAGTTTTGTTGGTGCGTATTCAATATTAACAACAAATATTAAAATAGGTGATCACTCAATTTTAAATCGAGGTAATCATATTGGCCATGATTGTGAAATTGGGGATTACTTTAGTGCTATGCCTGGCGCAATAGTTTCAGGTAATGTGAAAATATCTGACTTAGTTTATATGGGTAATAATTCATCAATACGAGAAAAATTATTAATACATAGTTTATCCACAATCGGTATGAATAGTGCGGTAGTTAAAGATATTGAAGAACCAGGAACATATGTTGGATGTCCATCAGAAAAGATTAAATAATATGGTATTAAAAAGTGGTGAAAATAAACTAACATTCATAGTAAACACGATGATCTCAATTGGGTTAGAAAATAAGGGAGCGTCTTTTGCATTACATAAATTAGCCTACGAAATTGCATTAGCGGGTCATTATGTTTATGTGTTCAATGAACCAAAATACCCTCACGAAAATATAGAAGTCATACCAACAATAATAACTGAATCATTTGATCATGGGTGGAGAAATAATTTTAGTTGGGAAAGGTTTAACTTTAATTTGGGTAATACGATATCTATTTTTTCTCAAGCAACTTATGGTAATCCATTTAATACTATACACAATGTTAGGTGGGTTTTACATGACTATTCTCAAGAACAATGGAATACATTTGACAGTAATGATGTTATATTTAATTACGGAACATTTAAAGTACCCGAAGGTACTACTCAATTACCTTTAACTGTTTTTGATTATAACTTTAATAAGTTTTATAATACCCACAATCCAAATAGAAAGGGTTTTGGTCACATCATACATAAAAATACTCCTGATTGGGGTTTAGAGTTTTTAGATAATTTATGTTCTACAGAAATACCTCATTATAATGGAAAGAAAGACATAAACTATTTGCTAGATGAGTTTAACAAATACGAATATGTTTTAACTTTTGATGATAAAAGTTACTATACAACTGCAGCAGCTTTATGCGGAACTAAAGGAATAATATTAAATCCAAATAAAGATATTACACCTTTTGAATACCGAATTCAAAATCCAATTCAAATGTGTGGGGTTGCTTACGGTATGAATGATATTAAATGGGCCGAACAAACGATTGGATTGGTTAAAGACAATTTATTACAATTAGAACAACGAGATAATAAAACAATTGATGGGTTTATTAAATATTGGGGAAATAAAATTTTAAAAAATGAATAATAAAATAGTTTTAATACAAGTTTGGTTTGGAAAAATACCAGACTACTTTTGGTTTCATTATGAAACCACGAAAGATATTTATGGGTTTGACTTTATATTATTCACTGATCAAGATATTAAATTAGATTCTAAAAACTATACAGTAGTTAATACAACAAAGGATGATATTGAAATAAGACTGTCTGGTAAATTAAACTATAATATTAAGATATCGAATAATAAAAAAACTTGCGATCTAAAGGCAGCTTTCGGTGATATATTTGAGGAATATCTTGTAGATTATGATTATTTCGGTTGTTACGATATTGATACTTTATTCGGTGATGTCTATAATGGGGTAAAACAATATTTGGATCATTATGATTTTATTACTATTGGCGAAGAAACTTTCCATAATAGATTATCAGGTCCATTTTTAATTATAAAAAATACTCAAGATTTACGGGATCTTTATAAAAAAGGTGATTATATTGGATGTATGTTAAGTGATAACGTTGAGTGTTACGAAGAACATACTTTAAGTGATTTGGCTAAAGAAAAATACAAGGTCAGGATCGTCAATTCAATGAATTGCGAATCCGAAAATGGAGGTAAGAATACCTATGATGTTTGTTGGAGCGGAGGTAAATTAATGGTTAATGACGTAGAAAAGCATCTATACCATTTCATCAGAAAAGATAACACAATTTTTCAAAAAGTCGGAAATAAGATCTTTGGAAGATACGACAAGAAGTTTATTGGCGATTTTTATTGGGTATTTGGGTTTACTGAAAATTATTCCCATACAATTCCATTCTTAATGGATTCAATAAATAAGTACTCCAATAGAAAATGTATAATTTACTCCATCAATTTTGATTACAACATACCAAATAAATTTTTAACCAGTGATCAATTCATCTTTAAAAGAATTGATATAGAATCGGGGAAGAAGGATTCAAGAGGAAGGGATGAAAATATTATCAGTTGTAAACCAAAATTAATGGTAGATGTTATTAATTTCTTACCGGATAAGAAATTTATATTCATTGATAGTGATGTGTATTTAACAACCGCTTCTGACGACTTCGTATCATATTTCAGTGAACTTGAAAATTATCCTCTAATTAATCAGCACACTCATGATAGATTGTATTTTCGTAACTCAGAGTTCGTAGACTGGACTAGTACTGTTGACATTTTAGCTGAAGCAGCAAACGTAGAAATTAATGTATTCCCAAGAAGAAAAACAAACGTAATGCTATTTGATAAAAACTCAGAATGGTTTTTCAAGGAACAATTACAAATGTATGAAGAATATAAAGATAGCAGACCAGGTATTTTTACACTTCACGACGAGGATTCAGCAAATGTTATTTTATCAAAATATGGTTTAACCAAATCATTGCATTTGTGTGACATTGAGGAATCATCAAACATTAATATGTCTAAATTTACAGATATGAATCACCCATTTCATATATCGGAACTTTCCGAGCATTTAATATTACCTAGTCATCAGAATGATGTATTTTGTTTTCATGGATTAAAACATGATTGGCAGTATAAAAACATTCAAGATGATTATGGCAACTCTGTAATTGATTGTGAGGAGATTTTGGTTTACTATCGGGATAATTCTATTTTCTTTGAAAAAAATTCATTCTTAACGACTAAGAAGATTAACGAGACTGTTGACTTTATTGTTAAAAATAATACAGGAGAAATAGTAGTAGAGCTAACGAATCAAAAATTATTTGAATACGGGACATTTTTTATATCAAATATTTGGCTTAATAATGAAACATATGGAATAGAAATACTAAAATCATTAAGTAGAGAAAAAATTTATAATAATATCTTAATAATAAAATAAAATAGTTATGCACCATTCAGCTTATGTAAATGCCGAAAAATTCTATCACAAGTATTGTGAGCATGGAATAGAAAACAAAAAAATATTAGATGTTGGGTCATATGACGTCAATGGAACAATGAAACCCATATTTAAAAAATGTCAATACATTGGATTAGACATGGAGGACGGGCCAAATGTTGATATAGTATCTGATGCTCATAACATACCATTTCAAAATAGTTATTTTGACATTGTTTTATCTTCATCCTGTTTTGAACATGATGATATGTTTTGGGAAACATTTTTAGAAATGTGCAGAGTAGTTAATGATGGTGGGTATCTATACGTACAAGCACCATCAAACGGACCGTATCATGGATGGCCTGGAGATAATTGGAGATTTTATATCGATAGCTGGAAGGCTTTAGAAAAATGGGGTAAAAAAAATGGTTATGATATAGAATTGGTAGAACACTATATTGACGAAACAACACCATCACCCGAATACGAAGGTGATAGAATTTGGAATGATTCTGTAGCTATTTACCAAAAAGTAAAAAGGAATATATCTCAGTTTGATTTAAAAACAATTGAAAAAGGTCACCACAATATGACATATAGAGGTTTAAAAACATTGAAATGTCCTTTTGACTATGTAACATATCAGATGATTATTAGTGAGTTAAAACCCGATTTGATTATCGAGATAGGAACTCATTACGGAGGTAATTCGGTTTACATGGCGGATTTATTAGAGCTAAATGGAAAGGGGTTAGTACACACTATTGATATTGAAAATTATTCCAATTCTGATTTATTAAATAATCATCCTAGAATTGTTAGATTTTTAGAAGGCTTTGAAAATTATGATTTATCGTTAACAAAAAAATATGAAAATATATTGGTTATTGATGACGGATCACACACATACGAAGATGTAAAAAAATCACTTGATAAATTTAATAAAATAGTTACAACTAATTCTTATTTTATTGTTGAAGACGGTGTATTACTTGAGTTAGGGTATGGAGATAATTATAATGGAGGTCCTTTAAAGGCAATAAAAGAATTTTTAAATGAAAATCCCGATTATATAATTGATAGAGGTTGGTGTGATTTTTTTGGAAATAATGCAACTTTCAATCCTGATGGCTTCTTAAAAAGAATTAAATAAAAAATAATGAAAAAAGTTGCATTAATAGGTTCTTATTGTGATACTCATGAAAAAATTGAGGTTTTAAACAAAAATATTAATATTGTTAAAAATTTAGGAGTTGATGTTATAGTCATAAGCCCAATTTTTTTACCCGAGACTACAACATCCTTGTGTGACTACTATTTCCAAACAAAGGATAATTTATTATTAGAATGGCCAACTAGATCAATGCTTATTTGGAAAGAAATATTTATTGAGGGATCTAAATATAGGATTTCTAAAACATACGGAGATTATGGATGGGCTGGTCTTCACCAAGTAAAACAACTTAGCGACCTGGCTTTGTCCCTTGAATATGATCAGTTTTTTCATATGATTTATGATCTAAAAATTGACGAGAATGTAATTGAAGGATTTAAATCTAATAAGACTTGCAGTATTTTTCCTTCCACTAGGAATGGACAAATATGGAAAGCAGGACTACATTTTATGATTTTTGATAAAAAAAATCTATCCAGATTCATTTCAAATATACATCTGGATAGCTATTTGAATTTAAGAGGGGCTGATGCTTTTGACTGGCTAGAAAATCTCCATAGTATATTTCCTTATAATTTTGAGGAAATTCCGGTCGAAGATGAAATATACTACTACGAAGGACACGATTTCTTTAACTACTCTCCAATAGAAGAACAACCTTTTTTTGTCATCAAGGACGATGAAACACTAGAAACAATTAAGCTATTATTTTATTCTGTGGAGGAAGAAAATTTTATTAAAATTAAAGTGGAAGAAAAAAATATAGAGGAAAAAATTTTAAATTACAAAATAATAGATTTAGGATTTAATAAAATGAATCCAAAATCGGTTTTAATACTCTATAAAGATAGAGAATATGATATTACAAGTACGATAGATAAAATTAAGCATAACACCTTTAGACCTGAATAATATGGAAAATATACACCTTTGGAATGCAGATAGAGGAACTTATTTTGATCGAAATGTCAATATAATTTCTTGGAGCGATGAATATAAGATCAACGTTGGAAAGTATTGCTCAATAGGAAGGGATTGTAATTTCTTTTTACATGCTAACCACAGATCTGATTGGATAACAACGAGTTCTCAGCTTCTAGGACCAGTTACTAATGAGATTGCAGAAATGCACATGGGAATGGGACATCCTTCTTGTAAGGGAGATATAACAATCGGAAGTGATGTGTGGATTGGTGCTAAATCAACTATAATGTCTGGTGTTAGCATTGGTCACGGATCAATTGTTGCTGCAGGTTCTTTAGTCACAAAAGATGTTAAACCATATTCAGTTGTAGGAGGAAACCCAGCAAAGCATTTAAAGTATCGATTTGAAGATCATCAGATAATTGAATTATTAGACATAGCTTGGTGGGATTGGAACGAAACTAAGATAAAAGAAAATGCTATGATAATGTGGAGTCAAGACATAAATTATTTCATTAAAAAACATAAAAAATGATTACTGTAACATATAACACTGAGGGTATTAAAGTTAACGTAGGTGAAATTAGTAAATACAATAAAAATTTACCGCTAAGATTAAAGATAAAAAAACACGTAAGTGGTGAAGAGCAATGGTCAATTGATTTAAACGATAATTGGTTTGCTACTTACCCAAACACTGAAATGTTTGATGTTGAGATATGTGATAGCACAGATAGGTTAGTTTATAAAAAAGAATGGGACATCATGGAGCATGGAAATCATTTTTATAAATCTCTATACATATTTAATAAGAGCATTATATCAGCAGGAAAATTTCCAAGAGGACTTGTTATAGGAACTCACGACGGTGAGTTTGGGGAATGGGTACCAATTGCAGAAAAAAGAGAGTGCGAGATTATACTGGTCGAAGCTTCGGAAAAACAATTTAATAAATTAAAGCATAATTATAATAATAATTCTCTAGTTAAAACCATACAGGAATTAGTAACCACAAATGGTGAGGATGTTGAGTTTTTTGAAGGTGGCGAGGGATACACTAATACGATTGTCGAGAATGTTATCAGACACTGGGAGACTGAAGAAATTAGTTCTTCAAAAAGGAAATCCGTTAGTATTACCGATTTAATTATGAATGAATGCAAAGGGCATATTGATTGGCTACATTTAGATGTGGAAGGACTAGATGCTCAGCTGATTATGAGTATAGATGAATCCAAGATTAAATTGCCAGATCTTATCATATTTGAGGATTATAATTTAACACAGGATAAAAAAGAAGAAATTTATAACTGGTTTCAAAGTCGTGGATATCAAACTTATTCCGATGGTGGAATTTGTGAAGCAATTAAATAGAATCACTCTTTTATTTTTGTGTGATTTTGAAAGATACCGAAATCATTTTTTTATAAAATAAGAATTTTCTACTTTAGCGTTTATAAACTTTTAAAACCTTATAGATGAGACAACTTAAAATCACCCAATCCATTACTAACCGTGCGGATAAGTGTTTAGAGAAATATCTGAGTGATATTTCAAAAGAAGGAATGATTACAGTAGAGGAAGAAACAATATTAGCAAGAAAAATTAGGAACGGAGACCAAGACGCTTTACAGAAGCTAACTAAAGCAAATTTAAGATTTGTTGTATCTGTTGCTAAACAATATCAGAATCAAGGATTACCTTTAATAGATATTATAAACGAGGGTAATGTGGGTTTAATAAAAGCTGCTAAAAAATTCGACGAAACTAGAGGATTTAAATTTATTTCATACGCTGTTTGGTGGATCAGACAATCTATACTAGAAGCTCTTTCCGAAAAATCAAGAATAATAAGAATACCGCTAAACCAAGTAGGTGTATTAGGAAAAATAAACAAGGCAGTATGTAAATTGGAACAGGATTTAGAAAGAATGCCTACGCATGAAGAGATCTCTGCTGCATTAGATATATCAGAATATAAAGTTTCTGAGACTATTACCGCATCATTAAAAGCTTCATCTGTTGATGCACCTTTAGGCGGAAATGAAGAATCATCATCTATGATTGAAGTATTGGTTAATAATGATTCTCCTTTAGCAGACAGAATGTTAATACAGGAATCATTAAAAATTGAAATAGAAAGAAGTCTTAGCACACTAGATCCCCGTTCTAAAGATGTAATTAAGATGTTTTATGGAATAGATCATATATGTCCAATATCTTTAGATGAGATTGGCCATAAATTAGAGATCACTAGAGAACGTGCAAGACAGATAAAAGAGAAGAGCATTAAGAAGCTCAGAGTTTCCATAAGAAGCAAATTACTAAAATCCTATCTTGGATAACATTTTTAAATTGGATATATAGTTAGTAAATATTATTATTATGAGCTATATAGAATCTTTTCAGTCTTTTCACTTAAGAAATATGGGAATAGACTACGATGATCTTTTTTCTTTGCAAGAAAATAAATCCCAAGCAAAATATTCATTCGAAGGATTTAGAAATTACTTCTCTGACTTTCTTTTAGAAAGTGAGGGATATATTGACGAGTCTCTTTTAGAGAATTCTTTTGCTTTTTATGAATGCTCTATGCTTTACGAAGCAAAATCACATTGGTTTGAAGGAGCTGGAATTGGTAATTCTGATTATTTAGATTGTGGTACACACGCACTTGTTATTAAAGACGGCGAAGGATTTTTAATAGAGAAGATAACATTTAATAAAATAAACGAATGGCTCACTATGGATGATATCCATAAAGCTTGGGGAAATTTAAAAAAATCAGCAGGTAACGCCTGGGATAAAGGCGATAAGATTATAAAATCCGCAGGTAAAGCAATATCTTACGGAGCAGGGAAAGCTTGGGACTTTTTAAAATCTTGCGGAAATGCAGTAGTAAAATTTGTGAAAGGAATGACATTTTTAGAATGGGCCGCACTAGCATTTAGTTTACTTTCTGCAGTTCTTGGTATAGCTGGAGCTGCTGCTGGAGCTGTTACCGGGATTGGAGCAGCACTTATACCAATTGGGGGTGTTTGCCAGATGATTGCTGGAGGTATTCACATATATGAGGGATGGCACAGATACGACGGTATGCTTAAATCATTTGGCAAAGGGGGTATTACCCCTGCGGGAAAATTTCATGCGGCTATAGCTACAGCTATTCCTGAAGGTCTAGTTGGTACTTTGTTGCTTCTATTAGGAATAAATGACATTATAACAGGATCAACAGGATTAGTTGATCCTAGTGCTGGTTCAAGAGCAGTTGCAACTAACACTTCCGCTAAAATGACTCTCCAAGGATTCTTAAAAGCACCAGGAGCAGCTATGGAAAAAGCAATTGAGGGATTAGCAGAAGGGGCTTTAAAAAAAGTTGGTATATCCTTATCCCACGCAGCAGCAGAGGGAATGGCTAAAGTTGGAACAACAGTTTTTGCTACTGTAGCACCTGCAATATTAAGTTCAATGTTTTCATGGCTATTTAAGGCTATTCTACAAGCAGGTAATATGATAACAAAAGGGATAGATGGACTAATTAACATTCCTGCTAAAATATCGGATGCAATTACTAAATTCCAAAAAGGGGCAAAGGGGGGTTTAGCTGAAATACTAGCTAAGGGATTATCAACAGTTGTTAAACCTATGACTGATTGCGCAGCCAAAGTTATTAAAAAGTCGGTACAGCCAATAGTAGACAAGGTTAAAAATTGGTTTAAGGATCAGCTTCAAGCATACGACAAGAATAAAAAAATGATGGACGAATATATGCACGGATTGCATACAGTAGAGAAACATAAGCAAGATAAATATGTCAAGCCTGTATTCACGACCAAAATTATAGCTAAAGAATTAGCAAAGAGTGAGATTTCTTTAATAAAGAAGGCGTTTGGGGTTTTTAAAAATGTAGACGGAAAGAAAGACAAAAATAATAAAGAGAAAAAAGGTAAAGTTAAAGAATCTCAGATCTGGGAAATGAGTTATCTTAAATCCTTTGACGATTTAGAATTCATTTAATTAAATTCATATGTATACATTGTTTGTTATTTTTATGACACTTATGTTATCTTCTGGTATTATTGTGTGGTTGATATCTATATTTAACCAAAAAATAAAAAGACCGGGGGTATTATTAATAGGGTGTTTATTTTGGCCTTTGAGTCTAATTTTTATTTATACCTACTTATTTTTACATAATAAGGTATTTTCTAAGGAATCATTTTTTTCTTAACCGAATATTCTATAGATTTACATAAAATAAAAAAAATGAATAGAAATATCTTTCCTATATTATTTATTATCTTCGTTGTTTTAATGTCTCTTAATTCTTGCAATTCCAGTGTAAATAAAACACCCGATGTTATAGAAGTTACTAATTATAACATTTACACTCTAGATGGATGCGAATACGTTAGATTTGAACATGGGAACCTTTCTTGGGGATCACACAAAGGGAACTGCTCTAATCCAATACACAAAGGGGCGAGTTCCGAAGTTGATACATTAGAAATAGATGATGATGATTATTATATAGCACCTGAGGAAAAGCACTTTGATTGTGTAGTAGATGAGGCTATTATAGAAAGAAGAGATAATCCGCCTTATGCTTATATTACTGAATGCGGTATTCTTTTTTATTCTGATGTAAAATATAAAGTGGGAGATGTGCTTGAAAATTTTAAATCAGGAAAGCACAAATAATACACGATATATAAATAGTGAAAAACATAAAATTATTTGAAAATTTTGATTCTAAGTACTTATGGCCAGAAGCTAAATTTTGGATTGATAAGTTAGAACCGGAAGAATTATGTTTTCTTGGTGTTTATTCTTACATGTTAGAGAAGGATAAAAAACAACCATTATTTGAGATTGAATATGACGGAACAAATGAAACAGATCCTGATGAACAAGATGGTGATGGAAGTTTGGAAATGTCATTTACTTTCCCTGTAGCAAAAGCTGAATATTCTCCTAGTTTAACGTGTGAAATCATATTTAGTGGTGATTATTTACCTTATGATCCTGGAGATTATATGAATGCCCCAGAAGGAGGAGAATATGTATTAAATAACATTGATATTGAATCCTCTTATTATTTAGATAAAGACGAAGTTAACGAGTACGAATTGGCCAATATGGAATATAAATCCGAATTTGTTACCAAATCGGATATGATTAATCTATTAAAATATATTGCTAGCTATTTTATAAGACATGACGAAGATAGTACTGATTCTAAACCTCCAATTATCTCACAGGGTCTGAAAGATAAATGCGAAGATTTAAGGAAAGAAATGCCTAATGTTACTAAAGGGTATGGAATGATTAGTAGATTTACTGGTAAGTAATTAATAATCTTTATCGTCTGCATAAGCTTTAAGGTTTGATATTTCTATTTTAAGCCTTATTATCTCCTCGTTAAGCTCTCGTATTTCGTCTATCTTCTCTTTCACCATATCAAACCCTAGATTTACTATTTCTTTCTCTGTATGGCTAAAATCATCTTCTTTTAATAATACTCTTTCTGAGATTATTTTTATGTATTCTTTTTTTAGATCCATTTTTTTTATTTTTTCAGGAAACAAAAATATCCTATATTTATATAATATCCAAATATATTATGAAAAATATTTGTATTCTATTATTTTTAATGCTTCAAGATGTAGCATATTCGCAAAAAAATGAAAGAGAAAGAATCTCTTTTGTATCACCAGCCAAAGATACATTATGGCTACTCAATAATGAGACAGGAAGATCGATTGCGTATTCTTGGAAAAATTATGAAGATACACCAGAACAGAAAAAACCCGTTATACTTTTAGTAGATGTTCTTCCTTTAGATAGATATTGTTACACAGATAACAAGAAAAAAAATGAAAAAAGAAGAAGGAAATAAATGTTTATATTGCGGGGATCCTAATTGTGATCTTAGTTGTAAACCTATTAGTGGTGTCAATGAATTTTTAATTTTATTTATTCCTGTTATTTCATTAACTGCTTTATTATATTTTTGTTTTATGCGAAAATAAAGATATATAATCTATAAAAAATATTAAAATGAAATATATTAAGCTTTTTGAAAATTTTGATTCTAATATAGGAAGCACAGACGATCTAATTTTTGATTGGATGCCTTTCGACGATCAAATAACTAATCCGATACAATCATCTATACCAGAGACTCTTTCTATTACCGAATTGGCAGATTTTTTAATGTCTGCAGAAAAAAATGGAAATGATTCACAAATATTAGAAGCAGGCCTTTTTATGTCTCATAGAAAAAACGCAGATGGCGGATTTAATAGATTTATTACTAAATCAATTTCCCCTTTAATGTTTGAGATTGAGATATTTAATTCAGATTTTGAATCTGTTAATAAATTTGAAAATGTTGATGCTAGTAAGATGGGTAATTTAGGTGCATTTAATAAAGGCGCATCTATGTTAGGAAAATTTGGTCTTTTCGGTAAAGGCGGTAAAGAATAATTATAAGTAAAACATTGTTAATAAATTATTAGCCTGCTTTTTAAAAAGCAGGCTTTTTTTATGCTTTTTTATTTAATAATATTTGATATATAATCCATAAATAATTTTTTTAAAGAATGGAAGAATTTGGACCTCACATTACCCTAGATTTAAAAGGATGCCCAAAAGAGGTATTATCAGATTATAACTTACATTTTGATTATTTAAAATCCCTCCCTGGGTTAATTCACATGACTCCTATAACTCAGCCGTATGTTTTTCCTTATTCTGGATTAGTCCCTGAGGATAAAGGAATCACGGGAATTGTTATTATTGCTGAAAGTCATATATCTGTTCATTCATTCGAAGATAAAGGGTATTGTTTCGTTGATATATTCTCTTGTAAAGATTTTGATGTCGAAAGAGCTATACAGATAACTAAGGATCTATTTAAGCCAACAGATTGCGAAATACATATAGTTGCTAGAGGGAAAGATTTTCCTAGATAATTACTTTTTTATATCATCTATCATCAATAGAGTAGAATTATTTGAATATTATTACATATTACTGATGCTTTAATATATAGCATATATGAACAATATTATTTTAAATAGGCTAGAAATAATGTTTGAGGATCTTCCTAATAAAATGCCATGGACATCAGTGGCAGGAGAACTTGAAGCATTAGGTGGAAACGGATGGAGATTACCTACTGAATTGGAATTTAAAGATATCTATGACTTTTCTAAATTAGGAATAGGCGGATTTAAGCCGGAAAAATATTGGTCAGCATCTTCATCAGGTACTAAAGCTTGGTATTATAATTTATCTAAAGGGTATTCACCACATATTACTAATCAATCTAATCAATTGTATGTGAGATTAGTTAGAAATATTTAGTATTGATCCGTGTTTCTTATTCTAGACAAAGACTTATCTATGGATCTGTCTAAATCTTCCGTTGCTTTTCTTAAATCTTGATTGTGTATAGAAGATAAAGATCTTGCTATTTCATATCGGTCTAAAAATACTTCGTATTTATAATTTTTCTCTTTTAAGATAACTTCATCAGCAATTTCTTTTCCAAATTCTTCTAATTGTTTTTCGTAAGACTTCATAGGGTTTTATATTAGTTTTTTGTAAATGTAGGAATTTACTACATATAATTGTATATTATATATTCGAAATAATTTCATTCTATCACACTATAATTAAATAAAAAAGAATATGGAAAAGAAGAAAGGTCCTATATCAATGTTTATAGACAGAAATTACAAACATTTTAATGCCGCTGCATTAAAAGATGCAGCAATTGGTTACGAGACTCACATAGATAATGGTGGTAAGATGTTAGTTTCTCTTGCTGGAGCAATGAGTACTGCAGAGCTTGGTATTTCATTAGCAGAAATGATCAGAGCAGGAAAGGTCGATATTATTTCATGTACTGGGGCTAACTTGGAGGAGGATCTAATGAATCTTGTAGCACATTCACATTATAAAAGAATACCAAATTATAGGGATCTTACACCCGAGCAAGAAAGAGAATTGCTAGACCAAGGTTTAAATAGAGTTACTGATACATGTATTCCCGAAGAAGAGGCTTTTAGGAGATTACAATCGCATATCTATAATCTGTGGAGAGAAGCTGAAGATGAGGGAGAAAAATATTTTCCGCATGAATTTATGTATATGCTAATTAATAGCGGTGTTCTCACACAGTATTATGAGATTGATCCTAAGGACTCTTGGATGATTGCTGCAGCAGAAAGAAATCTACCTATGGTTGTACCTGGATGGGAAGATTCAACTTTAGGAAATATATTTGCTTCTTATGTTATAAAAGGTGAATTAGACCCGAATACTGTAAGAAATGGTATTGAATATATGGTTTACCTTAGTGAATGGTACAGAAATAATTGTTCAGAGCCTGGAATAGGATTTTTCCAAATTGGCGGAGGCATTGCTGGTGATTTTCCAATATGTGTTGTTCCGATGATGTATCAGGATCTTGAATGGGAAGATGTGCCATTCTGGGCTTACTTCTGTCAAATCTCCGATTCAACAACATCTTATGGATCTTACTCAGGAGCAGTACCGAATGAGAAAATAACATGGGGTAAATTGGACACAGACACTCCAAAATTTATAGTAGAATCCGATGCAACGATAGTTGCTCCTCTTATATTTGCTTGGATACTTAATCAATAAATACAGCATCAAATAAAACATATATATTATTTTGATATATAGTAGATGATAAGATCCTGTGTTATTATAGGACTAGTTTTTATATTGGGTTATATACATAATAGAAGTAATAGAATGAAGCATTTAAAATCAATAGATGAGTTTAAACAAGTAAACGAACAATTGTTTGGTCACATTACTAGGGAGCTTACTAAAACTATATTAAAAAATGATGATTCTAAATCTAAAGATGATAGTGGAGGAGCAGGAGCAGTAACGGGGCCTGCACCAGATAAGGCAGCAGGAGCTGTAGGTGATTATGGTAAGTTTAGCGGGGGATCAGATAAATCTTCTCCTTTAGCTATTGTTTTTGGCGGAATACCACAAGGTGGGAAACAAAGTGGAGAGTATATGTACGACTACTTTAATAAAACAGGAAATAAGCTTAATCTTTTTGTTGCTGCTAATTCAAATGTCAATGGTAAGGCTTCTTATGATTCAGTAATTAAAAAAGATATAACTCCATCTAAAAAGATACTTTATTTATTTTCTGGAGGATATAAACCAGGAATGGAATTATTAAAAAGTGTTGGTGCTGATAAATTTGATAAAATATATCTAGTTGATATTTGGATGGGTAATTCTTCTGTATCAGATTTCTACACTAAACTAGCTAAAGATAATAAAGAAAAAGTTGAATATTATTATACCAGTTTTGGAGCAAATAATAATACAGCAAAGAATACTATCTCGCAGACTGTTTCAAAATCTGCAGTAAATAGCAAAAATGATCACATGGATACAAACAATGATGCAGTTGAATCATTGATAAAATATATTTAATAATGAAACACCTTAAAACCATAGAGAATTTTAAAATTGTAAATGAACAATTATTTAAGGCTGATATAGCTATGTTTAATCAACTAATGGGAATATCAGTTGAAGAAACTGGAATAGCAGAACCCAATCTTTCTCCAGCCGAAGTTCCTTCTGGGTTAGGACAAGCATTAGCTCCCGTAGCTAATGTAAATTCTAATCAAATGGATTCTTATGGATCTACTGTGGGAATAACGGATAAGAGTGAAAGTACTTTCTCCCGGGGTGAAAGCGGGAAACTGAATCAACCCATTGCAGGTCCTATAGGAAATATATCCAATTCAGCTTATGCTAATCTTAATGTACCAACAAGAAAAATACCAGGAACTAATGGTGGTAATTTAGGATGTGCAGCAGCTGTTTCTCTTATATTTTATAGAGCAACTGGATATGCTATAGCTGGATCAGGAGCTATCACTCTTGGTACAGGCTCTCTTTGGAGTTACATGAGTAAAGAAAGTGAAAAAAGCGGCGGTGTTTGGAAAAAAATAACAGATTGGAAAACAGGATCACTACCTGGAGACATCATCCTAACTGCTAGAGGAGGAAAAGCTGGTCACGTTGGTGTTGTTGTAAACGGAGGAAAGGTAATTTCCAATTCATCTGGCGGATTTTCGGGTGATAAAAAAGGACAGATTGAAATGAACTATAACGTGGATAGCTGGTCTAGTGTTGCTGCAAGAAATCCTTCGAAAACTGCATCATTTAGATATGTAGGCCCATACAAAAAAACATGGGGAGCTGAAGCTCAGATCTCATAATTATTTAGGAAATCATTTTTTTATACAACTAGAAGTTTCTATATTTACCCAAAATAAATAATATGGGTGAAAAAATCATTAAGGTCCTGGATAATTACCGGACAAATCCAGAAAGCCATATTCCTGGCGGTTCTGTAGTAGAGACTTTTAACGACAAAGGTCTAAGATTAGTATATGACAAGATTAAAAATCCTGGAGCATATATTAAAAGAGTCACTAAAGACGAATCAATCATTAAAGTTTACGTCGATGGAGAACTCAAGTTTGAAAGATAATCCTAATACATTAAATTGTAATATTATCAAAATCTAATAAACTAATTTTAAATATTATGGCACTAAATTATGACTTAAGGGAAATAAAGGATTACAAAAAATTGTGGGAAAGAAGTGAAATTACACAAGAAAATACACAAATGGAGGAACCTTATCGTACAATAATTTTTTGTACAATGATAGTGGGAATGAGAGAGATAACGGAAGAGAACTGTTCTAAGTTTTACGAAAGAGTTGCCTTCGTAGAGAGAACACAAGGTAGCTTTTTTTATAAGAATAAAAAACCTTTGTACATTTCAGAGAAGAATATTAATAGAATGATTGGTTTAAAAACTAATGCTTCACTCCTTACCAAAGCACAATTTATTAAGAGACACACACAATATTTAAAGATCTAATTATGGAAGAAATATGGAAAGATGTTAATCATCCTATTTTTAAAAAATTCTATGAGGTAAGCAATCTTGGTAGATTAAAGACCAAAGGAAGGATCTCAGCAAGAGGAGGAGAATTAAACAGATATACTTATTGGGTATCTCCAAGAATAGTATCTGCTAGAAGATCTAAAGAAAATCCGCATCTTTTTTGCTCACTTTATGCACACAGTGTTCTTCTTAAAAACAAAACAGCATACGTTCACAAAATGGTAGCAGAGGCTTTTATTAAAAGACCAACAAAAGCCCATGTTTATGTTACTCATATAGATGGTAACTACGACAATAATATGGTGGGAAATCTTAAATGGATAACAGCATCAGAGAATTCAAAAAGTAATATAGAAAAATATCCAGAAAATCGCTTAAAGCTAAAACAAGCTAACGAAGAAAATGGGTATTACAAAAAACTAAAGCATTACATATGGAAAAAACCCAATTTAAAGAAAGTTAAAAAAATGGAAAATTGGGGGGTTTCTCAGAAAGAAATAGCAAGAATATATGAATGCTCTATAAGTACAGTTTATAATGTGATTAAAAAATTAAAATCATGACTTATTTAGATTACGAGGTAACGCAATTACCCAATAGTGTCGAAATGATCTTCTGTAAACCATTAGATGAAGATGGTGTGAGAAAAGAATTAGATGAAACACAACAACAAATTATCATTAAATTACTTCAACTTTCACAGAGTGATATAGATGAAATGTATGATGATATTAAGTCTCAGCATGGGATTTTATTAATATTAGAGGGTAGATTAGATAGTATTAACTGTAAGATTGATAAAGCATCAAGAATATTAATATCTCTTTCTTGTTCAACACCAGGTGAAGCTGTCATGTATACATATTACATAGCTTATATGATGAAAAAAAATGATATAAATGATTTGTCTTTAGATAGACTTTGTATTGATGTATTTCATGTTGGATTTTTTTCTAAAGAGTCTCTTTACGAATACTGGAGCAAACAAAAAGTTAATCAAGGAAAAAATCCAGGGGGTGACAATTTATTAGATTATCCGAAAGCATCCGAAAGTTTATTGATGAAATAAAATAGTTTTATCCCAGTATAATAAATAAAAGAATATGGGAGATAATAAAATTAACGAAATCGGAGCTATCGAAGAGATGGTTAAAAAATACCCAAACGATTCAGAGCTGGGTAAAAAAATAAGAGAGCATTTTATAGCTAAAGGAATATACGAAAAGACTGTAGCTGAGGTGAAAGAAAATAAGTAGTAAAGTAATGACCGAAAATCACCAAACACCTTCAGTAACAGATTGGGAAGCTTTTGTTAATAGTGAAAAATCTATAAGTATAAAGATTAATGAATCTTTAGATATTACAGATAGTAAGATTAAATTCTTAGGAAAAAATCGAGAATTCTTAATTGAGATGAAACTTAACTCTCACAATATTAATATTTGCTTAGCTATAGGAAATCCATTATTTGTGGAACTACATACACCAAAAGGTGTTTCTGTACAATATGTAAAAGGATCAGGAAAAGATCACTATAAGAAATTACAGGAAGAAAAAAATAAATAATTATAATGGAATCTGTTAATAAATTTTATGCTGGAATAGGTTCTAGAGAAACCCCTCCAGGAATAGAGCCAATGATTGAGGAAGCTGCTCGGTTTTTGGGACTTTTTGGATACACTTTAAGATCAGGAGCAGCTCCTGGATCTGATTTTATGTTTGAAAGTCATTGCATTCATGATAAAGAAATATATCTCCCGTGGAAAGGATTTAATGATAATATCTCTGATCTGTATCTTGACAATATGGATCAGACTAAAGTAAATGAAGCTAGAGAGATAGCTAGGGAACATCATCCCTCTTGGAGCTATTTGTCGGAAGCTGCAAAAAAGCTTATGACTAGAAATACATTCCAAGTTCTAGGCAAGGACCTTAAAACACCCGTTTCTTTTATTGTGTGTTGGACTAAAGGTGGTAGGATAGAAGGAGGTACTGGGCAAGCATTAAGAATTGCAAAGAGAAACTTTATCCCTATATTCAATCTATATAATAAAGATTGTCTACATCAAATAAAACTACACATAACAAAATAAAATGTCGGAAACTATTAATTTGCCCAGTCCAAAAGAAAGAAAATTATTTCTTGATCGTCAGGTATCACAAAGTTCCATTAATGCTATCTCTAAAGAAATTATTGGAATTAACGACCACGATGAGTATATTGAAAGAATATACGAAGCTCATGATTTACAATACGTACCTAAACCTATAAAGTTATATATAGATTCGTATGGCGGATTAGTCTATCAATGTCTAGGTCTTTTAGGGATAATGAAATCAAGTAAAGCACCTATTCACACGATAGTTACTGGATGTGCTATGTCCTGTGGATTTTTAATTTCTATATCAGGACATAAAAGGTATGGGTATCCAAGATCAACTTATCTTTACCATCAAGTCGGTGGTGGAGCAGTCGGAAAAGTTAAAGATATAGAAGAAGAATTAGTTGAGATGTTAAGACTACAAAAACATGTAGAGGAAATTACTCTCGAACAAACAAAAATTCCAGCTAAAAGATTAGAAAGAGTCTATAAATCAAAAAAAGATTGGTATATGGATTCAAATGAGGCGATTAAATTTAAAGTTATAGACGAGGTTATTTTATAAGTAATAAACGTGGAAAAAGTTAAGGACAAAAAATACAAACCAATAGTAGATATTTCCACATTAAATGGTGATCAGAAGAAATCTTTTGATGAATTGAAAGATTTTATTTACGATAAGAATGATGATAGCATTTATGTGCTAAAAGGGTGGGCAGGAACAGGTAAAACATATTGTGTTAGCTTCTTAGTAAGGTATGTTCTTGACGTGATTTATCCCAACAAAAATTGGTATAAAATTGCAGTAACAGGACCAACTAATAAATCTGTTAGAGTTATAAAAAAGACCACTGGTATAAAAAACCCTAGAGTAACTTTTCAGACAATACATAAGCTTCTAGGACTGACTGAAAGAATCACCTCAGATGGACAACAGGAGTTTGTTAATCAGGGAGATTTTGAACCTCAGATAAAAAAGACAAAGCTTCTTATAATAGATGAGGTTTCTATGCTTAACGATGATTTATTTCATGAGATTCTTAGATATAGAAGTGATATCAAAATAATCTGCATGGGAGACCCGGCTCAAATTCCACCTGTCGGAAAACCTGATTGTATCCCATTCATGGACGAGCTATTAGAAATGTATGGTATAAAAACTTTAGAGCTAAAGACCATCATGAGACAGAAGGGCGATAATCCTATAATTGATACATCAGTATTGATTAGAACTGATTTGGAAAATCCTTATATAGAGACTGGTGTAGAATCTAATCTAAATGATAGAGGAGAGGGAATAGAATTTCTAAATCTTAATTCTTCTTCAATAAGAGAATCTTTTAATGATATACTTTCATCATATTTTAATAGCGAAGAATTTAAAGAAGATCCTGAATATTCCAAAATAATTGCATGGAGGAATAAGACGGTAGAGAAAATGAATCAGTTGGTAAGGAAAGTTATTTACGGAGATGAATCTATTGGATCTAAGATATTACTAGGAGAAAAGCTTATAGCAAATAATCCTATAATTGAAATGGGACAAATTCTTTTCAATACTAACGACGAATTTACTGTTGATAAATTTGAAATAAAAACTGAGAAGGTTAGAGTTGCTGACGAAGAAGGCGGATTAAAATATTACGAAACTGGCGTTACATTCTTAAATGATGAAGACAAAAAAATTACATATTTTATTGATATTCTTCACGAGGACAGCGAATCATATTTCTTTGTTCTAGCAAACAAATTAAAAAAGATAGCAATAGAGAAAAAAGGTAAAGAAAAATCTTGGATAAAGTATTACGACTTTATCAGAAGATTTGCAGATGTTAGCTATGCTTATTCTATAACTGCTCATAAATCTCAAGGAAGCACATATACAACAGCTTTCGTTTTGGAGGATGATATAGATGTTAATCCCAATGTTGTAGAAAGAAATAGAATAAAATATACAGCATACACAAGATCAAGTAAAAAACTATATGTACTTAAACGATTCTAATATTAAACACCTGTTAGCCATTTTCTTCGGAATTGGAATTGCTGAAGAATTATCAATTCTATTTGATGTAAGGATGCCAATTTTAGCACTAACATATGTTGTGTGTCTATTCATTGTGATATTCAATTTTTCCAAATTGAAAGAAGGTAAATACATATGGGAACCTGGATTTGGATTAATAGGAATTTTTGCTATTCTATATCTTATATTTTTAGTTATTGGATATAAATCTCAATTCTTTGGTAAATTATCAGCCGGTGTATCTTTAATGGTTTGGATAAGATCTATAGCATATTTAAGTGAAGATAAAACAGAAGAAAATAATGATCTAGAGGATCAAGAAATAAATGAAGAAGATGGAAATAAATGAAAAATATAAACATATAGGATATTCATATCCGGGTGTTCCTAAAGGATGGAAGCCTGTAGTTGAAAAAGCAATGAAGGACATTGAAAAAGCCATGTGGCCCAGTTGGATACCCATGTTTATTAAGCGTAAAATACACTTTTTAGCAACCGGAAATTCTGTTATTGGGATTAAGTATAGATTTTGGTATAAAGTGCGTAAGAAGCTAACTGATGGACAAATAGTAACGGATATTAAAGATAAGTTTGCAGGACTTAGAATATATGGGCATTTTGGTCCTAAGATAGAAGAAATAGTAAAGCAAGCAGAAGATGAATGCTACAGAACTTGTGAAAGGTGCGGTGGTAATCAGAATGTAAGAACTATAGGTAAAGGATGGCTTTATAATCTATGTAAATCTTGCAGATATAGTAAAAAGAAATAGAATCGTTTTTTTACTCAAGTATTTAAAATTAAATTTATAGTGTGAAAAAGATATTAACTATAGGAGATGTTCACGGTCGTGATAAATGGATGTTCCATACTCACGGAAATGATCATGAATTCAATCATTGGCTGACGCTGGTCGAAAATGGTGTTCCCGCGGACGATAAGGAATTTTGGAAAGAAATGCCTTATACACGATATGATCAGATAGTATTTGTTGGTGATTATGTTGATAGCTATGATCTTAGTAATGTATTGATTCTAGATAATCTTAAAAAAATTCTTCTATTTAAAAAAGCATTACCTGATAAAGTTGTGCTTCTACTTGGAAATCATGATATACAATATTTTGTTCCTAATGAAGTGTGTAGTGGATATAGAGCAGAAATGAAACCAGATCTTTATCAGATATTTACTGAAAATCGAGAATGTTTTAAAGTGGCACATTTAGAAAAAGATAACACTGGGGTTAAGTACTTATGGACACATGCTGGTGTTACTAGCGGATGGTTAAAAGACACTCGTAATGACATTTATAATCCAAGATATAGAAATTATGAAATAACTAAAGATTTTGATACAGAAGATCTTGAAACGTTTATAAACGATCTATTTGAGTTGAGAGTTGATAACTTATTTAATGTTGATGCTCATAGTGGAGGATACAACTTATGGGCGGGTCCTTTCTGGGTTAGGCCAACAATTCTAAATGACTTTCCTTTAGAGGGAGTTAATCAAATAGTTGGGCACACACCACAGAAGATGGTAAAAGATGTTGTTTGCGGAGAGGTTACTCACTATTTAGTGGATTGTCTTTGGGAAGATTACGATGATGTCTTAATCTTGGATTTAGAAGTATTGTAAACAAATAGATAATTAAGATTTAAAGAACAAAAAAAGAGAGCCAGGAAGGTTGCGATTTATCCTGGCTTTCGATGATACTTGCGTAACATCACGGTCCTAAGCCGTGTAAAATGGAAATCTTTAGATGTTTAGATAGTATAAGTGTTATATTATATATCTAAAATTATGAAAGAAAAATTAGAAATACCACGAGGAAGAAAGTTAGAAGGAAACAGATTGGAATTGTACGAGCTATTTAGAAAAAAACACCACAAAGGAAATGCAGAAGCACAAATAAAAATGTGTTTACAGATAGCAGATGAAAGAATTAAAACATATATAGATATATTTAAAGAAAATTAGAATTTTCTTTTTTTATATTAGATATAAATACTTAAATTTACCATATGAGAAAAAAAAATTTAATATTATTATTAATTTCTTTATTCTTTTTATCATCTTGCTTAGAAGTTAAGAAGAAAGAAGTTAAGAAGAAAGAAATTATTAAATGTGTAGTTGTTTCATGCGAAGAAATAACTCCTGTTTCTATACACGATGAAATGAATCGTCCTCTTGGATATAGACTAAAAACATCTTGTGGAAGATCCTTTATTAGCAAAATCAAATATGGCTCAGGAGATACTATAGATGTTACTCGTATTAGCTATTAATAGTTTTGTGCTAAACATTGAATATATAATAAAAAATATATTCATATGTTACTCAAAAATGGATCAAAAGGAGAAGACGTAAAAAAACTCCAAGAAAAATTAGGACTGACATCAGATGGTTCTTTCGGTCCCGGTACGGAAGCAAAACTTAAAGAATGGCAATCAGCTAACGGATTAACAGCAGATGGTATTGTTGGTGATGGGACTTGGACTAAAATGTTCGGTTCAGTACCAGTTGCAGCATCAACTGCTTCATCAGTTGCTATTCCATTTTCAGCTTTTAAGTTGGGAAATTTAAAAGGACACGTTCCCGATTCAGTTCTTGCACAGATCCCAGATACAGCAGCTAAATTTAATATTACAAATACATTAAGACTTGCCCACTTCTTAGCACAATGTGCTCACGAATCAGGAGGTTTTAAAGCTGTTTCAGAAAATCTTAATTATTCTGCTAATGGACTTAAAAAAATATTTCCTAAATATTTTCCCGGTAATCTTAATGAATCTTATGCAAAACAACCAGAAAAAATTGCTTCCAGAGTTTATGGAAGCAGAATGGGTAATGGTGATGAATCTACTAAAGAAGGCTATAAATTTAGAGGTAGAGGTTATATTCAATTAACCGGTAAATCTAATTATGCTTCTTTAGATAAATTAGTAGATGATGATATCGTAGGAAATCCTGATTTAGTTGCTACTAAATACCCTTTAATGTCTGCAGCATTCTTTTTTAATAACAATAGTCTTTGGACTATCTGTGATAAAGGAGCAGATGATGCTACTGTTACCGCAGTAACAAAAAGAGTAAATGGTGGTACTATCGGATTACCTGATAGAATTAAACACTTTAAAGAATACTATAATCTACTTAAGTAAAACACCATTATGAAAAAAATTATTTTATTAATAGCTTTTGCTTTAATCAGCAAATTAGGAATTTCTCAATGTTGTAAAGATTCCAAAAAAGTTAATCAACCTTGGGCATTAAGTGCAAGTCTTGGCTATATCAGCGTATCAAATACTACAATTGGGCCAAGATATCAATCAAATACATGGGGATCTTTTAATATTAGCTATAGCACACGTAAGTGGACATTTGGAGCTTGGGCAGGAGCTAACTATTGGGTAAATGGTAAACAACCAGATCTTAGATTAGGAGTCACTACTACATACACAATAAAAAAATGGTAATCTAAATGAAAGATATAGGTATAACACTTAGTTTCTTAATAAGCGGTCTTTTTGGTGCTATTTTAATGGTATCAAACAATGCTCAGGGTAACTTAAAATCTGCTATCCTGTCAATCATCGGCGGAATGGCATCAGCTAATTACTTAACTCCCGTTATGATTGAGATGCTTGGTCTTAAGGAAGCTAAACTACAAAATGGTTTAGCTTTTATTGTCGGGTTTTTAGGGTTAAAATTAGTTGAGGTTCTTAGTAATAAATTTCTTAAGCAAGTTTCTCCTTCTGAGCCTGTTGTAAAAGAGACAGTTAGAAGAAAGCCAATTGCTAAGAAACCTGCAGCTAAAAAACCAGTGGCTAAGAAATAGCATAAAAGAATTAAAATATGAATATGAAAGAAATAATTGAAAAAATAAAATTAAAACTTTGGCTTGTTACTATTCCAGTAGCAGTTTTAGTTTTGTTTTCAATATCAGCATTGAAAGATATCGAAGCTTCTCATCAAGAATTAGAAACAGGAAAAAAATTAAGTTATTATTTAAGAACTTCTACTGATAGTTTAACTTATCTTGCAATAGCTTATACATCAACTAAAGATCCAAAATTTTTAAATCAATTTAACGGCCATCTAGAACGTAGAAAATATAAACAAATTGATATTGATCCTGAATTTCAAATTTATTACAACGAAGGTCTTAGTTTAAGTAATGAATTAGCAACTAAGATTGAAGCTCCTGCATTTGAAAAGATGGACGATCAAGCTTTTTTCTCAAAAGAATATATCGATTACAAAACGAGAATAATCGCATCTATTGAAAAACTGAGAGAAGAGACATATAAGAAATCTAATAATAAACTAAGTAGAGCTCTTTTAGAAATTAACATCTATATCTATTCGCTAATTCTTATCATTCTAGCATTCATCA
>Ga0209086_10000378_pt1 | contig 38579 bp, 56 predicted proteins | sample M_130207_XF_Meta_FD_187312 | JGI IMG/M metagenome (GOLD analysis project Ga0209086, IMG submission 187312) | Freshwater microbial communities from Lake Montjoie, Canada to study carbon cycling - M_130207_XF_MetaG (SPAdes) (version 2) | ecosystem: Environmental > Aquatic > Freshwater > Lake... | reverse complement strand
TGGTTGCGTTGCATTAACATACATTTCAGGTGTTGTAGTCACAACTGTGGAACCCTGAAAGGCTTCTAGGATTCGTTCCGTTGTTACTGCAGGCTCACTCTTGGTCATGCCATGAACGGTCAGTAGTGCTTCGGTTGTTGCTTCAAACGCAATGTTCCAATTGGCAATGTTCACCATCAGGTCATCGGTTTTCGGTGTCAGGTCTGCAGCAATTTTTGCTGCCACCTGTGTGATTATGGATTGGTCTTTGCTTACGGTACTCATGTCAAGCCTCCTGCTTGTTTGTTTTGGTATTACATTTGTGAACGACCCGACTAAGGTACTGGAGGTACTGCCTACAGCCGAGCCGTTCGTAAACTTGAATTAATTGTAGCATACACTAGTCAGTCAAGGACTGGTTTGCGAAAGCGACTTCTTGCTCACCGCACCATGCACCTTTACAGATGTCCCAATACGAACACCATGATTGTGAACATAGCGTGGACGAATCGTTCATAAACCAATTGTCCTCGTAACCTGTTTTCAATGCCGATGTCACTGCACCACGCACTAAATGTCGTAGCCATAAACCGTGTTGTTGAGTTCGCTCAACAACCGCAATCTGATGCTTGGGTGTTTCCGTTCGCACCATCACACCATACTTGAACTGCACGGGATAATCAGGGCATAATCCGAGTTGGACGGCTGCTTCAGCATAAACCGTAGGTTGGACCGCAGATTTCTGTTTCTCTTTAATGTTGTAGGTACGGCTAGAAGTTTTCCAATCCCATATGACACCGCTAGGTGTTATATAATCCATTGTTCCTTCCAACCACACACCATAACCATTGATGTCTATGCCGAGTGGGGCTTGGAAATATTTTTCTACTTCACCGCCTTGCTCTACATGTGGCAGAATGTTTTCATAAAACGATATGCACATAGATTCTAAATAGGCAGGAATTTTTTCTTGGTCAATGTTTGTTTTCTTGTACGCTTGAGATGACTCCAACAGTCCGTACTCACGATTGACAACAACTTTCATTTGCTCAAAGGTTTGTCCTTCGGGAAACTGCAAAACATATTCAATACCAGCATGCAATGCTGTACCAATTATCGTTGCGTCCGACCCTGTCCGCAGGTCAGGTCGGACATGACCTAACCTTGCCCGTTCAGGACAGATAGCCATGTCACCCAGCCATGACTGTCTCACATATATGCGTTTTTCTTTCTCAACAATTTTCATAAGTACCTCCAATTATTTAGCATGGACAATCTAGTAACAGTCTAGTGGATTACTGTCAATCAATACTATGAACTTTACGATAATTTCTTATCGCACCAAGCGTGTAAGAAATATCGTACTTCTCTTTTATAAACGCAACAATTTCTTTCGGATTTGTGCCAGCACGAATCAGGTCGTGAAATTCTTTTCGCATCAAAGTCATGTCGTTACCTTGTCCATGCAAACGAATTACCATCGGTTCATAAAGGTCACGGAACGCAATCACAAGATTGCGAATTATGCCGTGTTTTACGACTATTTTGCTCATAATCGCACCTTTTACCAGCATGTCATTTTCAAACGCAACGAACTGTTCACGAGAAATATATCGCCCGAATTTGTTTGTCGTCATAGCAACCATAAAGTCTGCTAACGAGACATCAATTTTTTCTAGGACATCCAACACAGATTTGACAGGGAATTGACGCACAGCGTTAATGACCGTTTCACGAATGTTTTTCCAATGCACCAGAATGTTCGGGTCCACAACCAAAGGTTGCAGCGAATCATAATCAAGCACACAAGTACCTGAAGATTCAATATATTTGTCATGGAAATCTGTTACCGATGCCAACCAAGACACAATATCATGCCGATTACTTAGGTCATAACGCATAGTTTCCGCTATGCGTTTACCCATCCACATGTTTTGTATCGCCAACGAATCTTGACTGACACCAATAGGTGTAACATCATCCAACCACTCATGCTCACTCATCTATATCTCCTTCTGTGTCATCATCATCAAAGCCAGCCCACATCAGGGTCCAGCAATCAGGGTGTGTGCCTGTCATTAACACTTCACGCTCCTCTTTTGACATGTGTGGGAACGCATCTTGAACAAGTATTTCCTTGTTGCACCATGCTTTATACATATCAAAATCCACCATGACATCGCTAGAGACACCACACATTGGACAATCGGGTGTTAAGGCTTTTATATACATTATGCCTCCTTAATGCTTGTACGGCGAATAAACGGATGAATAGTTGCGCCAGCAACCTCAATTTTTTCTATGGTTTTAAAGAACCCTTGCATCGCTTCCATAAAACCACACTCGGAACAAATCTCTGTTTCGTTATCAACCCGTGACAACGCACCAGCATACTTGCCCTCATCTAAGGCGTTCGGAATCGGACCTGAACATATCGGACACTTCTCGGACTTTTTCATTTCGTTTCTCCTAGTTTTTCGTATAACCATTCGGACGGTTTTTTTCTTACATCTGCAAACGCAGAACTTAGCACAAATTCACGCTTCGTTGGTGCATCCATGTTTTCCCATATCACAATATCTTCTTCCAACCATGTAGTCGGCGGTAATGTGCTACTCATTATTTTTTCCTCTCGTTTCTCTTTCAACCCACACCAAATATAGATTGAAGTTGTCATCGTTATCAGGATTGAATGAGTGCAGGTCGCACCATTCATCAAATTTGATTACTTGCCTATCCATTATTTTCTAGCCTCCATCGTAGTTGGACCACCTGAATGTTGCAAACATGCTGGTGGAATTGACATTCGCACAAACACTTCTATCTCATTGCTACACTTCGGACATTTATAAACACCCTTAGGTACTAACGGGGGGAGAGTTCTCCCCCCGTTCTTGTTCATCGGCATTTGCATTTATTTACCTCCCTTTTCGGCTTCGTTCTGCAACATACATTCCATTTCAGCAATCATCGCTTCCATAGTGTCATCCTCTCTGACCGCACCAAACGCATTGCAACGCTCCGCAATTTCCGTCATATGCTTTATGAAATCGGCATCATCGCCCTCGGAGGCTCGCTCCAACTGCTCATCCAACACTAGCATCTCTGCAGCATCCAACAAGCCGACACGCTTCGCAAGTGCCAAACCTGCAGTCATAATCATCGTTTCGTTGTATGTATCTGCAACACGCTTAGTGAAATTTGTTGTCAAATACTCGTAATAGTTTTCAGGCAAATCATAATTCTCACCGTCATACTCACCGCTAGGACTGGTGCCTGATACCAACACGACAGGACCTGCAAGTTGCCGATTGAACAACGCACTAGCAAACCAATTCGTTTCCATACCGAGCAACAAACCCTCATCATGGCAATAGCCCACGATAACCGTTCCGTCCTCTAGTTCTGTACGAACTGCATCAATACATCCACCAACATACTGTTGAATGGATTCTAGGTCACCAACAATTGCTGGCTCAATTTCATTTCCAACTCCGCAAGGGAGCAACGCACCGCTCGTTAATGTTTTGATAACACACCTCCAAGGTGTAGGTCATACTGGACTCGTCAGCACAAGCAGATACTTGTGGACACCATAATGAGGTAACATTATGGTGTTTCGTCCTAGGGGGCAACTAGTTGGTTACGCCCCACGATTCTAATTCGGTTGCTTTTTTTAGGAACCAATCAACACACAACTTTCGTGAACTGAAATGTTGCCTATCCATAATGTGAATCAGGTTGTCGTGTCGTTCACACAACTCACCCACAAACAAGTTATCCCACGCAGGGTCCGTATCTTGGTACAGGTGGAAGAACATTCCGTCCTTTGCACCAATCGTAACATCCCACTTAGGTCCGTCATCCATGTTCGCCGCATAATCAAACGCAGGAACATCCAACTCCGCAATATCCCACTCATCCATTTCGGAATCCGTAGGAATGTTGTTGAGCATCATGTAGCCGACCAACAAAATCGTTTCATACATAGCGGGGACAAAAGTTGCCACCGACAACGCAGAGCAGAAAATATATGCCATCACATTAGTCGGGGTCCCGACCATGCCATAACACAACCACAGGACAGAGAAGAACGCTGTCCACAACAGTATAACTTTCGCACATTTACCTAACATTTCAACCTCCTAGGTTGTTTATTGTTTTTTTATATTACATCAAGGGTGTGACAAGGTAGCCGAGGGGAACCGCTACCCTGCCACACCACATTACATCACTTAGGCAACTAAGTCAAGTCCCTTGACCGTACTAAGTACCCAAGCGACAGGGTCACGAACCAAGTCACCATGACCGTCCTGCAATTTCTCAACCGCCACATCGTAGCCAGCCTTGCGTTGCATCTCGCTAGGTGTACCATAACCGTGACGATATTCAGGGAACATCTCACTCGGCATCTGCTCAATCGCACCGAACGCTAAACGGCGCAACATTGACGGATGACAAACCGCATACATCATGTTGTTTATATCCAACATCTCCGATGAATCATGCAATTTCACAACCGTAGAATACTTCGTGTTGCCACTAGAGACAGGCATCTCTACCGCCAACTCTACACCGACACCCAACTTGTGGATTACATCCAACAGGGCAACAACCGCAACGCCTCGGCGAACGATATCGTCCGCCGAAATACTGCACGACATTGCTCCGTTGATTATGACTCGGACAACCCGACCCATACGAGCCTGTGGCTCCGTCACATAATCCACCATGCACTCAGGGTCACCACTCATGTAGCGTCCCATGTCCACGCTGTCCCCACTATGTGCATAGTAAGTCGTAAACGGCTCATCCATTGCACTAGCAATGTCGGTTTCAAGTTGTGCAAACAACTTGTCTACATCAGGACGCTTTTCATCCCAACCGTGTATTGCTAGTTCGCATGCTTCCGCTAGTGAGCCTGTACCTGCCCAATCAGCGTCACGCTTCGCATCCGATGAACCCTTTGTGGGATTGGATTCCGCATGGCGAACATAATCGCCAAGTGAATCAAAGTGGTCTACGACCAAACGGCATGTGCCGTGTTTTGTATCTTCACGCTTGCTATACATAATCAACCTCCAGTTGATGTTCGTTTATGAAATGGACCGTACAAGTGTGGCTCAAAGAGCCACACCTGTAAGAATCTTGTCGGCTTGCTCAGGCTTCGCACCCTTGAGTACGGTCATGTCAATTGCCTCACGGAAAGTGAAACCAGCATCTAAAAGATGCGCACCATTTTCCGATGCCCTAGGGGACACAATCACTTGCAGACCAAAGTCTGCAACATTTTTGCGACACTGACGAACAATCATCGTCCACTTCGTGGCTTTACGAATGTCCAACCCTGTAGAGGCAACCATTGCATCCTCAATATTCTCATCAATGAGAATATCCATAAACACGAAACGGTCTTTCGTAGCACCGTCAATCGGATTCCGTCCGACATATTGTGCCGTAGCACCATTGCCGTAGGTATTACCTGCCGCAATAGCGATGAATCCGTCATGCCTTTTCACCATGCCGTCAGGGAACGCCATAAACCCATTCGCCAGTGCCGCATTTAGCGTACCCAAAATGTTCGGATTAGCGTTGTCAATCTCATCCATAAGGAAAATACCGCCATTTTGGAAACGCTCACGGAACTCCGTTCCGATATAAACGCCATTCGCAGTCTTGAATCCGACAAGGTCGGACTTAGATGACTGTGAATTGAACGACTGTGCCGAAAAGTCAAGCCCTAAGGCTTGTGACGCTTTCTCGGCAATGGTCGTCTTGCCAGTGCCAGCACTGCCCACCATGAAGATGTTCCGCTTCTTCTGCAGGATTTTCAACACACTTGGAAACTGTGCATGTTGAACCCCGTCCAGTTTGCGAACCTCGCCATGTGGCAGATGAATTTCCGTAACGACAGGACGAACCAAACGGACAGCCTCGGACAAGTTCACCAAATCCGCTTTCACAGAATCAAGATTCTGTGTCATAACTGACTCGGCAATCGCTGTGACAGCATCGCTGTCAATGCCTAAAGGCATTGTGGCGAGCAAATTCTGCACCATTGTGGCGATGACAGCATCCAATGACGAACCGCTAGGTGCAGTAGCCTTAATTGAAGTGGCTACCGTAGGTACGGTTGGGATTGGTGCTGGTGTTGGTGGCACCTCACGCTTAGGCTGTGGCTGTGGTGCCTCATCCTTGTTGAACCCTGCACCGATATAAACGATGCGCTTAATTTCGTTCAACGACTTGTGCATTGGGGTTCCACCCCAAGTCACTTGCAGGAATGAACCCAATTTCATGAGTTGATTCTTGTCCATGCTTGTCAGGTTCAACGAACCCTCAAAACCGTTGGAATATTTGACCCTCGCTGTGTGGGTCGTCCTATCATAAGACAGGACCGTAGGTGCTGGCTGTGCTGGCATGTTTACCTCCATGCAATTGAATGGCTGTTCGTTCACGAACACCTAATGTCGGGACATCGTCCCAACCACCATAATCCCCTAGCGGAATTGCTAGGACATCGTAGACGGTAGCAGAATTGCACTGCCCAAGTCAAATTGACTTGCTATTCCGTCCGAACCCTAAAGGGTTAAATTTCGTGAATGTCACCATTCAATTCATAGCGAGGATATCCACCATTTCTACGGAACCGCCAACGACTAGGCATGATTTTATTCATGCCGTTTTGGTCCGAAACACTGCCCCAACCAGTTGAAACGGGGCTAAAGCCCCACTCAAAACCTGTGAGGCTATCAAATTCTCCCATGACAGTGCCACGATGCGAAACAACACGGGTCATGTAACCGTCACGAAAACAATCATAATACGACCAATTGCCAACCCTACGGGTTTTACCGTCCTTGAATGACTTGCCCTTTACCTCAGGATTTATGTCTGCTAATTTCATATTGACCTCCAGTCAATCGTTTATAAATAACCCCAACGGGGTTAGCGGAAAGGCAAGGAATTGAACCTCGCTACAACCACAAGCACTCTAGAGCATAATGCTCGTCCATGCTTGCCGTTGGCACACTGCCTGTGTGCTTACCGTGACCCTGTGAACATGAACATTCAATCACAAGGACATTGCATGACAACTAGCCGTAATTCCGATTATGCCCAATTTCGTATCATACACAGCACCCAACCCCTAGCGATGCCACCTCAAATACGACCATCAAACATAATCTACAGATTATCCGACAAGTCATCCATGTTGAACAATGTAAACATTGTCCGTGCCATTTTACGCCGATATACGATTATTACTCGTACTCACTAGGCTACCCTATGGCACCAACTACCTCGCAACCCTACCGACAAACGCCGATAGGAACCTGTAGTGTGGCGGAACGATTCGTGACGCTCATTCCTGTCGTACCGCTTACCGCCAATTTCCCTACGAATCTAGGGGACGATATGCCGTTGCCGACCCCAACATAGTGACACACCGAAAAACAAATTGCAACAACCAATTGACACGCCGAATTTTCACCCGTGTTCCCTACGCATAATGCCTATGCAAGAATCACACGCCAATTCCGCATGTTGGCAAAATGGCATATACCCAACGGTAACATGACCTCGGTCAGCCCCTCGGATGATGCACGGATGACACGCATTATGTGAGGGTGGCACCATAAAAATAGAGTCTACAATTAGTTGATTATGGATTGCATAATCAACCGCATAATCCGTGTTGCCGACTCGCCTAGCGGCAGGTGCATGCGCATGGGGGAGCATGGGGGGGTACACCCCTACACATATTTATTTATATAAGTACCTAGAGCCAATGCGTATAGTTTTGATACGAGGGGGGTACTATAAAAAAAAATATGATGTGTTATTTTTTTGTGACTTGTTTCCGTGCTGTCCGTGCTGCTTTAGTGTTTGGTACGAACTGTTTACCTTGTGCAGTGCCTTTGCGTTTCGCTGCACTGGTGGCAGCGTACTGTGAGGATGAAAGTTTTTCTATTGCTTTCTTTGGTAAATAGCGTTCTCCTGTTGCTTTGGGTCCTACAGTGGATGGTTTGCCTGATTTGGTTGTCCATTTTTCTTTAGTCCATTTAGATAATGATTGTTGTTTACCAGTTTTGGGTCCTGTGTAGCCTCCGCCAGCCTTTTTGTAGCGTTGTGCTACGAGTTGGGCTTTGCGTGCGGACCATTGTCCTGCTTTGCCGCCTGATGTCCCTGCTTTTACTGACGATAGGATACGGGCTCGTAATGCTGGGTTGGTGTAGTTGCTTGCTGCCATTAGCAGTCCCATTTGCGCAAAGCGAGTGCTTTGCGTGTTGGTCGTCCTTTAGCATCTTTTAGTGGTCCTTTGGACCCACCCATTCTGGCACAGAATGATTTGCGTCTGGCAGCCGATTTGGGGGATTTGGCTGCTTGTTTTGCGGAGACAGGTGGCTTCAGGGTGCCACCTGTTTGAGCCTTGTATGATGCTCGTCCTTTGGCGTTTAACCCACCTTTAGGGTTTTTGCCTTCTTTTCTTGTCCACGCTGCAGTTTTGGGCATTATAAACCTTTAAATGTTTTTCTTAATTTTCCGCTAGGTGGTGTCAGGCTACCGATTATTGTATCGTTTTTGGGTTTACGGTAAATGGTTCGTACACCTTTTGACCGTCTTGTTCGTGTAGCGTCTTTGTTTGGTATTTGCCGTTTGCGTGGCATCGCATTATCGTAATAGGATTGCGGTAATTCTATGGGCGGTTTTTTACTTGCCATGTGATGCGCCAGCCATCATCTTCCCATTAGGCATACGGTGCATCTTTTTTGGTCCCTTGGATTGGGATGACTTTTTATACATTGCCCACATTTGTGCTACAAGTTTGTTGGATGCTTGGTTCCATACTGGACTAGGAAAATAGTCTGATATATCAGATTCAGATAATACATCCGCTAAAGCGGATTGTGCTTCTTTTAATGTGTTATGTTCTGCTACTTTAAATCCTGTTATTTCTTTTTTAATGTAATCAGTTGCACCCATTTGGCGTTCTGCTTTTTCATCTGATGGAGGTCCACCAATGCTGGATGGTTTTTTAGATTCTTTTGCTGCTTTTGCCTCTTTATAGGCTGCTTGTCCTGCAGGTGTGTAAGCAAAATGTTTGTTTCCTAATTTTGGCATTGTATGTTCCTTTTGTCCACGCTAAAACTGAATTGACATAAAACCAACGGATGTTGGTTTTATACTTAACCACACAGAAACATGTAGTGCAGGTCGTGTAACTCCCTGCACCTATTACACGAGTCCCCCCCCGTAGGTCCCCCCATTAATGTTCCCTCCGTTCCCTATCATAGAAACAGATAGCACACGGGGAACCTATCACATAATGGCATGGACAACATTCTAGATGAACGACAAGAAAAGTTTTTAAACTGGCTACTAGTACCCCAATCACATCGGGTCCCATCATCCCAAGAAAAATATGCTATCCAAGAGGGCGTGGACGAAACCACATTACGCAGGTGGAAAAAGAAACCGATGTTCAAAATGGAATGGGAACGCCGAGTAACCGACCTACAACAATCACCAGAACGAACCCAAAAAATTTTGGATTCGTTATACGCCCGTGCGCTAGAAGGAGATAACAACTCCGCCAAACTATATTTGCAAGCAACCAACCGTCTAGCCCCAACACAGTTACATGTTGAACACTCCCAAAAACCATCAGAGATATCTGACGCAGAACTAGATGCCCTCATAGCGTCAGTCGCTCATTCCGAGGTTGAGTCCCGTAAGGAACAGAAACTGTTATAAATGAGTCGGTTAATTGAATGTCCGACTTGTGGTTGCGAGTATCCTCCTGAGGCTACTCGTTGGCTTTGCCCACAATGCGGATATAAGGATTCTTGTTGCGAGGGTGAGCCAAGAAAGATGAGGGATTATGACAACAACTAACGATGCAATGTTTGAATCGTTGGCTGGGTCTTATCCATCTGCAGGTCAAACTTTGGGTGATTTGTTGTATGCGTTTTGGTCCGAGAAAGGTTTGCAGTATCGTGGGACCTTGGCATACCAGTGGCTCAAAGATGAGGGTGCCGTAGGCGAAACTTTAGGCGATTTGTACAATAGTTACTTTTCTACTACTTATGACATAACAATTTTTGATTATTTAAACCCTGATGAGTGGCTAGAATTACAGATATTTGAGCGTGTTGATACGGTTGAGCAAGAAATTTTTATTAGTTAGGGAACGGAAGGTTATATAGATATGGCAACATTTACTAAATTAGCGTTACAACCAGCAGGCACCACAGGTGACGGTCTGGGTATTACTGTTGTTGCTACGGCAACAGCAGGAACAGCAATTCACACTGCTTCATCTACGGCTACTACGATTGATGAGGTGTGGTTGTATGCTGCGAACATTCATACTTCGGCAGTTACTTTGACAATTGAGTTCGGTGGTGTATCGGTAACTAAGGACATTATCCAGCAATCTATTAATGCTAGTCCTAGTGGGCTGGTGCTTGTTTGTGCTGGTTTGGTTGTTCAGGGTAATGCTACTGCGAAAGTTGTTCGTGCTTTTGCTGATACGGCTTCTAAGATAGAAATTTTTGGTTTCGTAAATAGAATTGCGGTTTAAGTATGTCTGAGCGTCTTACTAGTAGTTTAACTCAGAATGGTAAACGACCTGTTGTATTGTCTAATCGTAATGTGATTATTAATGGTGCTATGCAGGTTGCACAACGAGGAACATCAACAGCGAGCATTACGGCTGGTGGTTTTAACACGGCTGACAGGTTCAACACGGTTTTGTCTAGTTTGGGAACTTGGACTCAGAGTGTTGAAAATGACGCACCGACAGGTTCGGGTTTTCGCAAGTCGTTAAAAATGCTTTGCACTACGGCTGATGCTTCACCTGCGGCTGGAGATTTGATTGCTATACAGCAAACGATTGAAGGTCAAAACCTTCAACAATTTGCTAAGGCAACTGCATCTGCGAAACAGTTTACTCTTTCGTTTTGGGTTAAATCTAATGTGACTGGAACATATATTGCAGAATTGAACGATACTGATAACACCCGTTCGGTGTCGGCTTCGTACACTGTCTCTGTTTCTGGTACTTGGGAAAAGAAAACAATCACTTTTCCTGCCGATGCTACTGGTGCTTTTGATAATGACAACAATGGTTCGTTATCGTTGAACTATTGGCTTGGTGCTGGAACAAGTTGGACTTCTGGAACCCTTGCCACAACTTGGGCTACAGCAACATCTGCTAATCGTGCTGTAGGTGTAACGAACCTTGCTGCTGCAACAAGCAACTATTGGCAGGTTACTGGTATTCAACTTGAGGTTGGTTCTGTTGTTACACCATTTGAGTTTGAAGATTTTGGCGTGACTTTGGCTAAATGCCAACGGTATTATCAATTAGCCGCTAAAGCCATAGATGCTTCTGATGTTGTTTTTGGAGTCGGTAATTACACATCTGCAACTCGTTTTGACTTTTGTTGTATTTTTTCAAATCCTATGCGTGGAACACCATCATTAATAGCAACTTCCGCCACAAACGCATATTATCTGGCGGGTAATGGCAACGATAATATAAATAGTTGGACTCTTTACGCTGTTCCAAACGCAAACACTGAAACCACAAGAATGACAATTGTAAACACCACCGAGGCTGCTGGTACTTCTGGCTATGCTGCCTTAGTTCATGCAAACGGTTCTATATTAGCCTTCGTTACTTTTTCATCGGAGTTGTAATGCGCAATTATATTAAACTTACACAACCAAATGGTTTTCTATCTATTTGGTATGAGGAAAACAATGTTCGTGTTTCGTTTGTAGAGGACTTAGGTAACTCTGACTACCAACGATATTTGGCATGGGTTGCTGAAGGTAACACGGCTACCGAATACTCACCTGAGTAAACCAATGTGCGTAATACTCGTTGGCTGATATTTGCGCCTGTAGCAATCTTGGCGTTGTTTGCGCCGCAAGCCAACGCTGAACCAATCCTAGGATTACAGACTACTTATTACGCAATAGATACCGTGCCTCCTACACGGTCAGATGACATCTATACCGTTTGTGGTAGTGAAGTGGAAAACAACATTAACCGTTCGTATGACGGTGAACCGTTTGACGATTGCACTGTTGATTTGTTTATGGTGCATATGACAGGGTTTATTACAATCCCTGAACATGACACCATAGAGTTTTGGTTGGCATCGGATGACGGTGGCATAATCAACATTGATGGCAACGAGTGGGGTGATTGGTCTGACCAAGGTTGCACTTGGATGGAATCAGGTCCCCTAGATATTAGTGCAGAGACACATTCACTGGATTTGTGGATGTACGAAGATGGCGGATATACCTGTGTTATGTTGGCTTGGAATATCAACAATCAGGGATGGTCAATGGTTCCCGATGAAGCGTTCACCACTACTGATAGCCCAACAACTACTACGACTTCACCCACCACAACTACGGTTCAGGAAACAACAACAACATGGGCATCTACCACAACATCCACGACTACCACGACATCAACGACAACCACTACTACTATTGCACCCTATGGGACTGTGACTGTGACAAACCCCTCAACTACTACGACACTTCAAACAACTACGACTTTAAATCCTCCCACAACACAAGTATCAACGACAACAACACCAACGACACAACCCCCAACAACAACGACCACCCTGCTACCAGTACCCAATGGAACATCAACAACCTCCTCAACTAGTTCTACTACGATACCCGAAACAGTTTCCACACTCCAACCAGAGCCGACAATGCCAGAGCCGCCAGTAACGGTTCTTCCACCACAAATAGTTGAACCAGCCCCGCCAGAGACAGTGCTTCTTCCACCAGAAATTGAAACGAACCCATTTCCTCAGCCTAGTCCTGATGTTGTGCCAGACTTAGTTGTGGACACAATCCCTTTGCCACCTGACACAATTGTTTTGCCACCAGAGATTGAAAGTTTTCCGCCAGATACTTTAGAACTGCCTCCTGAAACATACGCTACTGTTGAGCCACCGCAAACGCTACCGTTTGTCGGGCTATTGCCTGAACCACCTGACACAATTGTATTGCCACCAGACACAATGCCAGAGCCTCCTGACACCTTGCCAGTTGAGTTGATTGCCGAACTGCCACCTGAACTTGTCCAAGCCTTAGAGGATGCCACTCAGGATGTGTCTTTAACGGAAGAACAGTTTGATATGGTTGTTGAATCTATTGCCAACATAGAACCAGCAGAGGCGGTAGCGTTGATTGAACAAATCCTAGATACGGCAGTTACACCTGAGCAGGCAACAGAGTTGGCATCAAACCCCGATGTTCTTGCTGTTGTTACCGCAGAACAGGCAGAAGAAATCTTTGCGACTATTGATGTAACCGAATTGGATAACACACAGTTGGATGCTTTGGTTGAAGCAGTCCAATCCGCCCCCATTAGCGTGCGTAAGGCGTTTGAAAAGACCATAAACATCTTTGATGACGGTTTGGGTGATTATGTCCCTACTGGTTCTAATGTCCCCGTACACAGCCGTAGGACGCTTATAGCGGTGGCTGCTGGGGCTGCCACCGTTGCTGCAGGTCAACGAAGGAACAAATCAACTAGTGTATGAAGAAAATTATATCTGAAATTCATGCTTTGACTTGGACATTGGCTGGAACTGGTATGGTTCTGATTACTTTGTCTGGTTCAACTAGGAGTTTGGGTATACAGATAACATTGGTAGCCATCATGGTTCACATGCTTGGCGTACTCCTAGGAGATAAAAATGAATAATCGTAATCAGTCAGTTGACCAAACCGCTAAAGGCGGTGTTTTGGGTATTGTGGTCTATTTGTGTGTGAAATATAATGTTGATGCCGCTTTGACTGCTATGGCTATGCCGTTAGTGGCTGCAGGACTGTCATGGGCATCTACCAAGATTGGTGACCCGACTGTTGCATCGTTTATTGGCTCTAAGACTTCTCAGGGGAAGCCGTTGACTGTGAAGAAGGCTGCTAAGAAGAAGGCTGCCAAATAATGGTTAAGAGGAAGTCACCTATAGATTTTGGTAATATTTGGAATGGTGACAACGAATCCAAGCGTAAGGCTAATGCCGTCCTAGAGAAGATGGGTATGCCTTCTGATTATAAATTGCAGTATATTGCTGAAAAAGATATGCAAGGTCAAGCCGCCAAATATCTTAAAGGTAAAAAGAAAAAGTAGTTTTGAAACTGTTTATAACACCATTCAAACCCTGCAAACACCTCAAGGGCAAGAAACCTAGTGATGTGACCCCTGCCATGTTGCGCAAAGCGCACGGTGGTGGCTCCCTAGAGTTGTGTGCTGCTGACGCTTGGGATGCGATGCAGGCTGCAGCAAAACTGGATGGTATAGATTTGGCTCCGACCAGTGTCGGGGACATGTTCCGCAGTATAGCCCAGCAAAAGGCTGGGTTTATGCAACGCTACCAGATAGATGAAATTGCTAATGCGTCTACACGGACCTATAATGGTGTTAAGTATTATTTGAAACCTAAAAATGCGCCTTTGGCTGCACCGAACGATGATGCTAAAACATGTTCTAAACATATGTTGGGTGTTGCTGTTGATGTTGCAGGTTCTAATGGTAAGCGTTTGGATTGGATGTTTAATAATGTTGCTAAATTTGGTTGGTCTTGGGAAGTTGTACCCGATGAACCTTGGCATATTCGTTATGTTGCTGGGGATAATATTCCTGAAGCAGTAACAGCATGGTTGCAAACTAAGTAATATATTGTCTATGGACAACTGATGTTGTCTGGAATAGAGTTATATGAAGAAACTTTTGATAGTCGCTATTTTGTGTTATTCTTTATTAGGTGGTACAGTTGTCCACGCTAAGAAGCCGATGGATTTGATGTGTGAGAATCGTGAAAATATTATTCGGTTTGTTTCCGAGGACCGTAAAATGATGTTGCAGGTTGATTACATTATGCACCGTGAATCACGGTGCAGACAACTGGCTTTCAATCCTAAGGACCCTAATGGTGGTTCTTACGGGTTGTTTCAAATCAACGGATATTGGTGTCAGCCATCAAAGTATTCTAAGTTGGGTTGGTTGCAGGAAAAGAAGGTTTTGAAAACTTGTGCTGATTTATGGGACCCGATTATAAACGCTAAGGCGTTTATGGTTATGTATGATTATGCGGGTTGGCAGCCTTGGGGTGGTGAACCTTGGATTTAAATGTTTTGTTAAACGAAAAAGAGTGGCGTTTATGTCGTGGACCTGAAAATGCCACCATAGATGAACAGTTGGCTGCGTTCCAATATTTTTGTTCCACTTACTGGTCTATTAAACATCCTGAGAAGGGTCGTATTCAGTTTGAGTTGCGTGAAGCGCAAATGGAAACTATGCGTGCGTGGATGACCGAACGCTACAGTATTGTTCTGAAGGCTCGTCAGATTGGGTTTTCTACTTTGGCTAGCGCATACTCGTTTTGGCTAGTGTTTTTTCGTCCAGACCGTTTTGTTGTCATGTTGTCTCGTACCGAGCGTGAATCTGTGAAGTTGTTGGCTAAAAGTAAGTATGGTTTCAAGTTTATTCCGCAATGGATGAAAGAGCGTGGACCGCAACAGACAACTGACCATCAACTTAAAATGATGTTTGATAACGAGTCTGCTATTGAGTCATTACCTTCTGGTAATGACCCTGCTCGTGGAGAATCCGTGTATTTAGTTATTGTGGACGAGTGGGCGTTCTTACCGAACCCTGAGGAAGCGTGGGCATCTATTGAACCGATTGCGGATGTGGGTGGTCGTGTTATTGGTTTGTCCACCGCTAATGGTAGTGGCAACTTTTTTCATCAGTTATGGGTTGGCTCGCAGACTGGCACCAACCAATTTAAAGGAATCTTTTTCCCTTGGGACGCTGATGGTGAACGCAACGAGGACTGGTATACAGCAAAAGCGAGAAACATGCAATCTTGGCAAATGCACCAAGAATATCCACGCTTCCCTGAAGAAGCGTTTATCAAATCAGGAAACCCCGTATTTGACATAGATATGTTAAACATGTTGGAAACCATTGAACCCGACCAAGGATATTTTCATTTGTTTGCTGATGGCAATGGCGAGTTTCGCCATGCCCCAGAAGGGAACCTGTCAGTTTGGTTGTATCCAGAACTAGATAGTGTTTATACGATTGGTGCCGATGTTGCTGAAGGTTTATCTCATGGTGATTATAGTTCAGCCCATATTATTGATGCGTCTACTGGTCAGGTGGCTGCGCATTGGCATGGACACATTGAACCAGACCTATTTGGTGAACTTTTGGCTGAGTTGGGTTGGTGGTACAACAACTGTTTGATTGGTATTGAATCCAATAATCATGGTTTAACCACTTTGAAGGCTGCTCAGAAGCATGGTTATAAGAACCTGTATAAACAACGCCGTTTAACTTCTGTCCGTGCCGACACTACGGATGTGTTGGGTTGGCGTACCACGACAACTAGCAAGCCGTTGGCTATTGACGAACTGAGTGCTATTTTGCGTGATGACGGTTTGCAATTGGTTTGTATAAAAACAATTGCAGAACTAAAAACTTATGTTCGGAAAGAAAACGGTCGGACTACTGGCAGCCCGCACGATGACCGTACTATTAGTTTGGCTATTGCGGTGCAGATGCTCAAATATGTTTGGCTTCCCGAATACAGGGGTGATGTTTCTGTACCTAAAAATAGTTTGTTATGGTGGGAACAACACCTTTTTAGTCAAACAAATGAGAATAAAGTGTTTATAGGTTCACATAATGTTCGGAAACGGGTCCCTTTCTAGTTTCTGGGAACGGAACTGTTACTATTATGATGTTTAATTGCGAAAAATGTGAGAAAACCTTTGCTGCCGATGAACTCCCCCGTAGAGGTGAGATATGTTTTGCATGCCATGTTAAAGATGTCCGTCTAGGTTTTACTTGGGGTCAGGATGATTGGCATAATCAGCCAAGTGTGAAGTTTCGTGAAAAACAACAGGTTGAGGAAGCCAAGGCTGCTGGCTTGACTATTGAAAGAGTATAAACTGTGGCTGAAATATGGGTTCCTGTTTTGGTTGCTTTGATTACGGGACCTGTGGTGGTTGTTTTACAGAAACTTAGGAAAGAGAATACGGACCAGCATGCGGAGGCAAGGATTTTGTTAAGAGTTATTGGTTCTAAGGTGGATAAGGTGGCAACAAAAATTGACAACCATATTGGTTGGCATGATGGGAAACAACAATAATGGCTAAGAAATCTAGTTACGACCACCTGAAGCATTATAAGCAACGCTTAGAAGCGTCTAAGCGTTGGCGTAAAGATGACGGTTATGATGCAACTTGGCGCAGAATGACCGACATGTATAAAGGTTTACAGTACGAAGATTTTCGTACCGAGGACAGGCTTTCAATCAATATTGCGTTTGCAACCATCAATATTATTGCACCAAACATTTCTGTTAACTACCCAAAAATTTCTGTTAACGCCACCAATCCAGCAAACGCCGCTAACGCTGTTATCGCTGAAGCGGTAGTGAACTATTGGTGGCGTTACAAAGATATCCGTACCGAGTTCCGCCGTGCCGTTAAAGACAGTTTAACTTGCGGTCATGGATGGGTTAAAGTTGGCTACCGTTTCGTTGAAGAAGAACAAGTAAACGACCACGAAGCCCTAGACCCGATTGACGGTAACGAAATTACACCTATTACGGTGGTTGTTGAGGATAGCCCTTTTGCTGAAAGGGTTAGCCCTATGGATGTGTTTGTTGACCCTGACGCAACATCTATGCACGACATCAAATGGATTGCACAGCGTATCCGCCGTCCAATGGCAGATGTCAAAAACGATAAAAGGTACTCTAAGGTTGCTCGTGACCAAATTCAAACTATGGCTGTTGGACGATACTCGGATGACCCTAGTAAGAAAAAGATTTATGACAAAACTGAAGGTTACGCAGAAATTTGGGAATACTACGACATTTCTACAAAGATGATGTCGGTGTTTTCGGAGACTGCAGACCAGTTTTTGATTAAGCCAACACCGATGCCATATTCGTTTGGGCAACCTTTTGTTATGTTGCGCAATTATGATGTCCCAGACCACTTTTACCCTATTGGTGACTTGGAATCCATTGAACCTTTGCAAAGAGAGTTGAATGAAACCCGTACCCAAATGATGAATCACCGTAAAAAGTATTCACGCAAATATTTGTATAAAGAATCTGCGTTTGACAACTTGGGTCGTACAGCCCTAGAGTCAGACGAGGACAATGTGATGGTCCCTGTCATTAGTGACGAGGCTTTATCTAGCATTGTTGCAGCGTTTCCTGCTGTTATTAATCCGTCAGATTTTTATGACCAAACACAAATGATTATTGGTGACATTGACCGTGTTTCTGGTGTGTCAGAAATTCAGCGTGGCGGAACATCCGAAATCAGGCGAACCGCCACAGAATCCTCGTTGGTTCAAGATGCAAGCAATGCTAGGACTGCAGATAAGTTGGCTATGATTGAGCAAGCCATCAGTGAGTGTGGTCGCCGTATGGTTGCTTTGGCACGCCAGTTTATGACTGGCGAGCAAGTAGCCCGTGTTATGGGTAAAGATGGTGAACCTGTTTGGATTCAATATGACCGTGACTATTTGGAAGGTGATTTTGATTTTGAGGTAGTTGCTGGTTCAACGCAACCTCATAATGAGTCTTTCCGCAGACAGATGGCTTTACAGATGGTTGATGCTATGGCACCTTTTGCTGGTGCAGGCATTATAGATATGCCAAAACTTGCAGCATATGTATTGCAGCAAGGTTTTGGTGTGAAGAACCCTGATGAGTTTATTGCTCAACCGCAAGCCCCTATGGGCGCACCTGCTGGGCAACCTCCTGTCCCCGCTAATCCTGAACGGATGCCACCTGAGGGTGGTGCAGGTTTGCCATTGAATGGCGACCCTGCACAACTTGCAGCATTGTTGCAAGGACAGCCACCTCAGTAGGGAACGACTCTATTTATATATAGAGCAACCAACTAGGACTCAGGAGAATAAAATTAATGAGTGATGAACTCGTAGAAGTGTCAGCCGAGGAACCCGTTGGGTCACCCGTTTCGGAAGATGTTTCAGAAGCCCAAGATACAACACCATATTTATCTGTAGAGGAATACTCTAATCATAGAGTTCCTGTAAAGTTGGATGGTGAGGAACTGCAAGTTCCATTATCTGAAGCAATTGCTGGCTATCAAAGGCAAGCAGATTATACTCGTAAGACGCAAGAGTTATCTCAGCAACGGGACCAGTTCCAGTTTGCTAGTGCGCTTGAAGCGGCTTTACAGCGTGACCCTGCTGCAACTATTGACATGCTAAGTAACCATTACGGTATCAGCCGTCAGGCTGCACAAGATATGGTTTCTGAGGATGACGGTTTTCAATATTTGGATTCTTCGGATGACAAATATAAACAGTTAGATAAGCGGATTGCTTCTTTTGAAGAATATCAATCTCAACAATTAGTTGAGAAAGAAGTTCAAGGTTTGCAGAAAAAGTATCAGGATTTCAACATCCAAGAAGTTGTTAATGCAGCGTTACGCTCAGGTTCAACGGATTTGGAAGGAACTTACAAGCAGATTGCGTTTGATAAAATGATGGCAAAAGAAGAATTGGCAAGAAAAGCAGCCGAGAAGCAGCAACAAAACACCGATAGTGTTGTTGCAGCGAAACGGCAGGCAGGTGTTGTGTCGGGTGGTTCGTCCGCTACAAGCAATACCACTAGCGAAAACTTTCAACCCATTACTAGTGTCAGCGAGGCTTGGAAAGCAGCCAAACGCTCTATGGGCGCAGATTAACATTAACTAAACAAACTTTTAAAGGACATTATCATGGCTTCAGCAAATAGCAACTTTGATAACTTGCTTACAACAACATTAGCAAATTATCGTGACCAACTCACAGACAACATTTTTACGGCACGCCCGTTGACTTACACCCTTATGGAAAAGGGTCGTATTCGCATGCTTAATGGCGGAACAAAAATTGTTGAACCGTTGATTTACGGTTTGAACAACACTGTTGGTTCATACGGTGGTTATGACACTCTTAACCTTGCTCCACAAGAAGGCATTTCTGCTGCAGAGTTTGAATGGAAGCAGTATGCTGCATCCATTTCAATTTCTGGTATTGAAGAAGCGAAAAACAACGGTGAGCAAGAAATCATCAACTTGTTGGAAGCCAAAATCATGCAGGCTGAGGAATCAATGCGTGAAGGTTTCAACACAATGTTTTTTGCTGATGGTACTGGCAACTCGTCCAAGGACTGGAACGGTCTTGGTAACTTGGTTGAATCAGGTAACACTGTTGGAAACATTGACTCAAGCACTTACACATGGTGGAAGTCGTATGAGGAAAACACTTCAACTGCTTTGACGCTTGCACAGATGGCAACAGCATACAACAGCGTTTCGGTTGGTAATGACCACCCAGATACCTTGTTGACAACTCAAACCCTGTTTGAGAAGTATGAGGCTTTGCTTCAACCAAACCTCCGTTACACGGACACTAAGACTGCAGATGCTGGATTCCAGAACCTGTTGTTCAAGTCTGCTCCTGTAATGTACGACACTGGTTGCACAGCAGGAACATTCTACTTCTTGAACAGCAAGTACCTAACTTTGGTTGGTCACACTAGCAAGTGGTTTGACCAGACCGCATTTATTCGTCCAGAAGATTTGGATGCACGCTATGCGCTCATCATGTGTTACGGTAACCTTACGGTCCGTAACCGTGCCAAGCAAGGCAAACTGACCGCTAAGACAGCCTAAGTTAACCACTAGAAAAATATAGGAGAAATATTATGCCACTATTAGGAAACAGCACAGATGGTGCGGTAACACGCAAGCGTTTGGAAACATGGGTAGCACAAAAGGAAAAGTATACTGCGGTTGCTTTGGCTGATGCTAACGCAACACCAACAGCAGCACAACTAATTGATAGCAAGTTGTTTGTGCAAACACCAACGGCAGACCGAACCTTCACATTGCCAACGGCAGCAACCGTAATTGCTGCTTTGACAGATGAGGCAGTTGGAACTTCGTTTGAGTTCACAATCGTCAACTTGGCTTCTGCCTTTGAAATTGTCGTAACAACCAACACTGGTTGGACAATTACAGGTGGCGGATATATGACAGTGTTTGATGCTTGTTCAGCAACCTTCCTTGCTGTTGTAACTTCAACCACAACATGTCAGTTGTACCGCATGAACTCAGGCGGCGTAGTTAAGTAATTAGTTCCCCGCACGGAACAAAATAGTTATGGGTGTGGGACCTTTGGTTCCACACCCATTTCTATAATAAGATTTAATAATGTTTATGAATCTAGGAGAACATAATGGCTAAGTCACCACCGTATCCACCAAAATCAATGGGAAAAATAATGGGTATGGCAAAACGCACGAAGGTTGACCCTACGGATTATATGGGTCCGAAGAAGAAGAAGCCAAGTCCTTCTGGTAGACCAACACCTAAACAAACACCTAAGCCAAGGAACAAACCAAAAAGTCCTGCTGCTATTGGTGAGAATCTTCCAAAGCCTTATAAACGACCTAAGAAGAAACCTACTTCTGGTTCTACTTCTGCACGGATTCGTAACATGGAAAAAATGTATTCAAATCGCAAGAACTATAGAGAACTTTAATTATGGCTAGCGTATATCCACCTCCAGCACCAAAGCGTCCAAAGGCAATAGTGAGTGAAAAAGCATTATATGCCATGATGAACATTGGACCCAAGAAAATAGACAAAGCAGGAAAAATGGTTGGAAAACCTATGCAAAAGCGTTCTGCTGATTCAAAACGCAAAACCAAAGAAGCACAAAGTATTGCTATGGGCAAAATAAAGACAAGTAAATCTGTTTCTGCTCAAAGCAAGCGTAAAACTGGTGAAGCAATTAGTATGTTGGGAAAAAAGAAAGCCCCTTCGTCTTTTGCTCTTGGTTTGCTTAAAAATGGCAAAAAAACAAAAAGAGGATAACAATTATGGCTGCTAAAAAACCTGCTATTCAAATGACCAACGGCATTGATGACATTATTAAAGTTGGTGTAAAAGTTGCCAAAGACATTTACAAAACTCAACGAGGTCTTGGCAAAAGTGTTGTTAAAGCAGCCAAGGCTACAAGTAATGTTGCACGCCAGACCATTCAACATGAGAAGCGTTTTGGTTCCAAGGGTGTTTACAAAGGTTATAAAGGTGGTATGCGTCCATGAAGCGTGGTATTGATGACATTGGTAAAGGTATTTATAAAGGTGCCGTTGCTGTCATAGAAAACTATGGCAAAAAAGGTGCTAAAAAAGGTGCTAAGAAGGCTGGTAAGGCTGCTAAAACTGCGGCTGGTGGTGCTGGTCGTAAACTTCCTCCTAAGGCTAAAACTGCGGTTGCTGCATCTGGTGATGCTTTTATGGGCAAGGGACAAGAGGCTGCCCGCAAACTAGAGTTGCGTAGCCAACGAATGTTGGATACCAAAAAAGGTCAACAACAGTTGATTAAAGAATGGGGCAAACTTAGCGGCAGACAGTTTTATGCTGACGAGGCTGCCAAAAAATCGTCCACTGTTCGTAGCCGTATGGCTGAACAAGCCCGTTCACGGGGTATCGGTAATCGTGCTAGAGGTATGGGTGCTAGACAGAACGCTGATGAGGCTAAAGCCATCAGGGATGCTGCACGCCGTGCGGACCGTGCCAAAGCATATAAAGAGGCTGGCGGTAAGAACTCTGCGGAGGCTAAAGCACGCCGAGATTCCAAGAACGCTAATCGTGCCAAGCAAGTCCGTAAGGATATCAAAAAAAATAAGCCTAAGTAGATAGTTATGGCTGTAAAAAAACCAAAATTGGGTAAACCAAATTTTGATATGAATGATATTTTAAAGTTTCTTGATTCCCAAATTGTAGGTGATAAGGCTAGAGGTATTTGGCAAGAAGGAGCAAATATTCCTATGCCCGATGCTATGCAACGACAAACAGGCGCAGGTCAATGGCTTGGTGGTCTTAGCCCTACTACTATTGCTGGTGCAGCCAAAGTTGGTAAAGGTGTAGAGGGTCTTGCTAATACTGGTGTGGGTCAATGGTTTGGTGCAGATGCTGCGTTTAAATTAGGTGATAATAAGCAAACTACTCAGCAACAGTTGGGCAATATGGCTAATATTTTGTTTTCTGTTGCCCCTTTGGGTGGTGGTGGTATTGCAAAAAAGATTAAAGGTGCTGCCAAAGGTGGTTCGGTTGCAACCAAAGAAATGCTTTCTATAATCAAAATGTTGATGGGTATGCAGGGTAAGTAACTGTTTGGGGGAACAATTCCCTTATGAGTGATGATTAAAAACTCTGTCCCCGCCCATTCCTTATATGGTGTACCTGTTTATGGTAACCGCCCTGCTGGTGCAGTAGCGGGTTCTAAACCTGCGTCTGCCAGTGGACCGTACATTGGTCGTGGCGACAAATGTACGGGTAACGATGATACCTGTGGAGCCAATCGGGTGCGTGGACAAGAACTTTGTGTGGGTCATTCCCGCAAAACCACCAAATCTATTAAGGAGTCATAATGGCTTACCAGACGATGACTGCTTCTACTTTGCGTAGTACAGTCCGAGACATCACTGACCTTGACACTGAGGACCTGTCTGATTCACTATTGAATCTTTATATTCGTGACGGGTATTACCGTATTTTGGATTTAGAGCAGCGTTGGACTTTTTTGGAAACTTCGTTTACTTTTAGTACGGTTGCCAACCAGAGGGCTTACACTATTTCGGCGTTGACGGCTGACCCTATTGCTAGTGTTGTTTCTATTACGGATGCTACGGGTATTGGTAAGCGTTTGGAGATGGTCGGGTATGACACCTTAGAGGAAACCTATTTGGGTACTTATGATACTTCTGGTGACCCATTATTTTATGCTGTGTGGCAGGGGAAGATACATTTGTTTCCAAAGCCGAGTACGGTTCGGACTTTGACGGCTCGTGGTTATCGTGAGCCAATTGATTGGGCTACTACTGGTGGTGCTGTGGATGCTAGCCCTAATTTGCATTTTGCTTTAGTTTATTATGCTTGTTCCCGTATTTTTCAAAGTTTGGAAGATGCGGCTATGGCTGAGGTTTATAAACGGGCTTTTGATGAGGGTGTGCAAATAGCGAGAGCAAATGTTACTAAACCAACTAGTCATGCTTACACTATTGTGTCTGCTGGTCGCACTAAGGGTCGTCCAACTTTTAATGGTTGGACTGCTACTTTGGGACGGAACTTTGATTGGAGTCCGTATTAATGGCTGGTTTAAACATTGTTGAGGTGTCTGATTTTACTGGTGGCATAAACTTTCGTGCGGACCAGTTTCAGTTGGCTAACTTTGAGTCACCTAAAATGTTGAATGTTGAAATTGACCCACGAGGTGGAGTGTTTTCTCGTGGTGCGCAACGACAGTTAAACACGACTGCGGTGTCTGGTACTTGGACACCCCGTAGGATTACACCTTTTTATGGTGCGACAAACAAACTTATGTTGTTTACCGCCACTAATGTTTATAGTTCTACTGGTGGCAACTTCTCTAAGTTGCAGTATTCGTCTGGTAATGATGTTGTTGCCACTAACGCTGATGGTATGGCTTCTGCTGTTTGGGGTAAAGACCTGTATTTGTCTGATGCTGCGTCTGTGTATCGTTGGGCTACTGGCGACACTTACGCTACGGCTTTGACGGCTATTAGTGGTTCTAACTATCTTGTTACTCCTGATGCAACAGTTCATACTTTGTTTAAGGCTAAACATTTGGCTGTGCATACAAACAAGTTGTTTGCTGCCGATGTGACTATTGGTGCAACCAACTATTCTAACAGGGTGTATTGGTCTTTGGAAAACTCTCCTGAGAATTGGGCTGAACTTGATTATGTTGAAGTTGTTGGTGGCGGTGATGGCATTAAAGGTTTGGCTGTTGTTTCTGGTCAGTTAATGATTTTTAAACAAAACGCCATATATGTTTTAACTGGTTATGATTCAGCAACTTTTCAAGTTGTTGAATTAACAAACCGTTTAGGTGTCAGTTCGTCTCGTAGTATTGCTGTTGCCGAAACTGGAGTATATTTTTATGTTCATAATGATGGAACCTACTTTTATAATGGTTCTTCCATTAGGGACATGTTTGAGAACATTCGTTCTTTGTTTGCCCAAGAGTATATAAATTTAACTGACCGTGCTTCTATCAGTTTGTCTTGGGTTGGTAAGCGTGCTTGGTTGTCTATGCCGTATTCTACTTCTACTACGGTTTCTACCCCTACAGTAAATTTTGTTTTAGACCCATCTATTCGTAGTGGTGTTTATACAATGTTTTCTTGTACGGACTCTAAAGGGTTGATTTCTGGTTGCGACTTTGTTGATTCCAGCAACAACGAATACAAGTTGATGATTCATCCAACTGAACCTTATGTTATTAAGGTTGACATGTATGGTGACGAGTTTGACAATATCACTGGTACTGATGCAGGTTTTGAAAGTTATTATCGGACACGCTGGTTTGATGGTGGGTCTTATATGCAAAAAAAAATGTTTCGCAGACCTGATGTTGTTGTTAAAGAAGTTTCTTCACCACAAACCATTGTGGTGAATGTTTACCACAACTTTGATGAAAGCGTTGGTAACGAACGCCGCATATTTAATTTAACTCAAACCCCTTCTGCTTCTGGTCTTATTTGGGGTACAGGTTTATGGGGAGAGAATTGGTCTGCTGGTGCTATTTCTAGCACCATTTTGACTGGTTCAAATTTGGGTTTAGCAAAATGTATTCAACTTGAATTCAATGGTCCATCAGGACAAAAGTGGGGTATCAACAGTATCGGATACAAATATCAGGCACGGAAAGTTAAAGGTTAATTATGGCTACACTAACATTTACTAACACATTTGTCAACGGCACTGCTGCCGTTGCCACCGAGGTAAACGCAAACTTTAACAATGTCAAAGTTTTTACTGAAGGTATTGCTGCTGGGACAAACATTGATTCTGGTGCTATAGGATATTCGCAGATTTCTACTGCAGCCGTTAGCAGTATCACAACTGCAATATCTTCTACCGACCAAATTGTTTTGGGTTCACAAATTTTCGGCTGATGGCTTGGAACTCACCTTTCCTGTCCACGCTGAGTGGTACCGACAAAGATGCTTTACAAAGCATCTTTTCTTCTCTGCGTGGTGAATTGGAACGGTTGCAACTAGAAATTGAAGGTTTGAAAGATAAGCCTGCAAATAAGTTTAAAGAACAGACGAGGTATTAAATGAGCATGATGGATGCTGTTTCAGGCAATTATGGTTTAAGCGAAGCGGGTGCAATTCTTAGGAGACGGAATCGTTCTATTGCTAATCAACAGGCTGCCACTCTTGGTCAAAAGCGTGGGTCACGCAAAATGTCTGATATTACTAAACAGTATGTTGAAGGTTTCCAACCCAAAATGGCACAGTATGGTAGGCGTGGTTTGGCTGGTCCCAATGTGGCTTCTGGTATTCAGCGTAAAGGTTTAGAACAGTATGCAACCAATCTGCAAAGCAGTTTGGGTGCAGAAACAACCAATCTGCAAGACCAGTTAAATCAGATTAGCGTTGATGAGGCTGCTTCACAATCAGAGTTGGAACAGTATATAAACGATTTGGCGTTGGCTAAAAATCAAAGGATTATTGATACGGCTACGCAGTTGCGTCAGTTGCAAGGCTATTAATTATGGCTATTGTTTATAAAAATGGTCGTCTAGTTAGAGAAACTGGTGGTTCTGGTGGTTATACCCCAGAAGAAGTTCAAACTATTATTGATAGTGCTGTTGCAGGTAGTGCTGCTGGTAAAGCAAAACTTCCACCGCAACCTGCTCAACCTGCGTTAACTCCTGAGCAAGCAAAATCTAGAGCAGCGTATGAAGCAAACTATAAAAAAGAGGCTGAAGCAAGAAAACTTGCGGAAACTAATCGTATAAAAACACAAACTGCTTGGAATAAAAAAGACAACGATGGTGATGGTATTCCCAACGCTACAGATATAACACCAAACGGAAACAAACCAGCACCTACGGGTAATGGTTCACAGAACGGGGCTACTGATATGGATACTAATACACCTATGAAAACTTGGATTGCAAATCAGTTGCGTATGGCAGGTTTGCCTGACACACCTGCTAATCGTGCAAGTTTGCGCAAAGAATATATTGATATGGAAGAAAAAGCAGCAAAAAAGGCGGCTGACGACCAAGAAATAATAGACAAAGCGACTGCTGCAGCAAACAAAATTATAACAGATAAAGCAGAAAAGGATGCGGAAACTGCCGCCAAAACCGCAGCAGATATTGCGGAAAGAAATGCTGCCGCAAAAAAACTTTTTGAAAATGATACGGCTGCTTATAATTCAATTATGGAATCTATTGGCGGTTACAAAACTCGTGCTGGTACTTCCAAAACAGATGCTATGAAACGCTTGGCTGACCTTTATGACCCTCAAACTGCTGCTTTGGGTACCCAAAAACAGGACCAGTTAAACTTGTTGCAACAAGTATTGGGTCAGGCTGGAACAGACATTAATGCTTCTGAGAAAGACTTTCTATCTAGGTTGATTACTCCTAGTGCTTATACGGATGTTCCTTTGATTGATATGCCGCAACAACAAAATGCTTTGATGGCTGCTTTACAGTCTCAGGGTGCTGATACAGGTCAGGTTGCAGCACAGTCGGCTGCTGATGCGTCCATGAATAACTTTATGAAACAGTTGCTTACTAGGTCCAATCAACAGTATGGGAACGCACAAAGTAATTATGTGGATGCTTTAAGAAATGCTGGGATGGGTGCTGCTAAATCTGGTAGAGATTATTTGGCTACGGAACAACCTAGGTTGCAATCTGGTATTAACACTAAGTTTGCTGATTTGTTGGCTTCTTTGAATACTAATCGTGTTAATTCTGAGGGTGACATTATGACCGCTTTTCAAAATGCTTTGGATGATGCTGCTAATAAAGAAACTGAGGCTGCAATGAACTATCCAAGAATTCCTTATGTTCCTGAACCTACACCTACACCTATACCTACACCAACACCTACACCTACACCTACACCCACACCAAAACCAACACCTACACCCACACCAAAACCAACACCTACTTCTATGGATGCACCTGTTGATGTTTCACCTTCATTAACATATGATTTCACTGGTAGTGACTCTAATCCTGAAGGTTTAACAGCCGAAAAGTTAAAGAAACTGCAAGAAGATTTAGCAAACATGTTTAGCAATGGTAGTTTTGGTGGACGGTTTTAATTAGATAATGGTTGTTTTAAAGAACCCTTTGGTGTCCGATAAGGCTCTTTTAAATAAGAAACCTTTGGCTGTAATTAAACCGATTGGTAAAACTATTGGTAACACTACGCCACCTAAACCACCTAGTTCAACTCCTAATGCTGATGAGTTGAAGGCTGCTGAGACTACTGGTATTCAAAGAATTATGAATGACCCACTTCTTAGCAAGGGTCAAAAAAATAGTCGTGTAAAAGATTTGTTAAACATTACTAGAGGTGGTCAAGATAAACCTGCTAATGGTGGTGGTGGAATCATGGGTGCCATTAAAGGTGTGGGTAAAGTTGCTTTAGGTGGTTTGGCTAAAGCAACACAAATTCCTGTGCTTAAACAAGGTTTTGAAGGTTTAGGTTATTATAATCGTTTTGTCCAAGCACTTGCTCAAGACACTACACAGGTTGTTGGTCGTTATGCTTTAGGTCCTTTAATTGCTGGAGAGCAGGCTATTGGTATTTCTAAAAGTCATATTGATGATTTGAAACAGCAACAAAAATGGTTGAATGAAAATCGTCCAACTTTTGGACGATTTGGTGAACATGTTATGAACAAAGAATACTCTTTGTTTGGTACTGATGCTAAAAACAATTTTGTTTCAACTGGCAACGACAGATTAGATAAATTAACTCAATTTGGTGTGAGTATAGCAATTGACCCATTGACCCGTATGGGTGTTGGCGCACACGCCAACATGGGATACGCAGGCAGAGCAGGATTAGTTGCCGACATGACAACAACAGAAATTATTGCTAAATACCCTATTTTGGCTGAGGCTGGTGTTGCCGACAGAATTTTGCGTCTTGGTGCAGCAGGAATACCTAGGGTGGTTCGTGAAGGTGAAGGTATTGCTCTTGGTTTGCGTTACGCAAAAGTTATTATACCTAAAACTGAATTATTAGAAATTGGTTTTGCAAACAGTTTTGGTCGTGCTAGGGCTGCTATCGGTGATGTTGTTTATAGTAATGCTATAAAAAAATTGCCTGTTGTTGGTCAGGTTGCCAGTGCTGTAGGGAAAGTTACTACACCAAAAAGTTTAAAAGGTTTGCGTGATGTTGGCGGAGGAAGAAATGCCTTGTTGGGTGTTGAAACATTGCAAAAAGAAATGTTACAATTTTCTGCAAATCGTTTTGCTAAAGCAGAATTTGCTGTTGCTTCAGCAAAAGCAAATATGGATTTGATTCCATTAATTAAACGGCAACGAGAATTAATGGGTTCAGGTTTAACCAACAAAATTAAGTCTGTTGGTACTGTTATTCGCGACAGAGAAGCACAAAATTTGTATCGTTATGTAGAAATGTCTGAGGCTGATTTGGTGTTGCAGCCAATTACCGAAGAATTAAAACAGTTGGCACGAGATACCAAAGTTTGGCAAAGCAATGTTCGTGAAGCCGTTAATCAACAGTATGTTAAATTTGGTGAAGATTTTGCTGTCAATGTCCGTGAAATAGGTTTTATTGATGACTATATTTTTCACAAAATGGACAAAGTTGCCAAAGAATGGATGCGTTCCGAACTTGGTGGTGTTAAAGCAATCAAAGACGGAACATTGTTTAAATCTGCTGATTTGGCTGTAAAAGATTTGGTTGACCCTACTGGTCCTATGATGTTTCGTAAGTTGCGTGCGCCATACACAGACCCAGATACTGGTGTCCGTGTTGTATCAGAGTTTTTGGGTGTACCGTTGGATACTGCAGAGATGGCAACCATTGATGGTTTGAACGCAATCTCCAGAAGTAAACTTGGTTTCAATTGGTTTGATACCGATTTTGCTTCTATCACGGAATCATATTCGTTTTCTATGGCTAAGGCTAGAAGCCGTCAAGCGTTTGCTAGACGGGCTATGGACTATGGCGAGGATTTCATTAAGCCGTTGTTGCCAACAATGATTCCAGATTCTGGTTTGGTTGTAAAAATGGAAGAAGCATTAAGTTTGGTGACTGGTATTCAATCTAAGTTGCGTAATCGTATTTCTATAAATAAGAAGTTGACAAAAGATTATGTTAAAACAACTACTGATTCTGCCCGCCTCTTTTTAAGCGGCGAGTATAAACGGAAAGCGTTAACAACCGCAGAAATTGGTTCTTTGTATCGTAAATTGGATGAGTTAACTTTCAAATTAACTGAAGCAAATCGTGTGGCTGGGACAGTTGAGGCTACGGCTCGTGGAGAGTTTGCAACTGTGCATTCATCTATGTTAGATGAAGTAGCAAATTTGCGTGCAGCCTTAGATAACCCTGACCGTTATGCTGCTGTTCAAGAGTTGCGTGGCATTTATACTAAAATGTATCCAAATCATAATCCAAAGTTGATTGATTTGAAGTCGCCTGAGTGGTTGGCTGAAAAAATTTTGAATGGTCGTGGTGTTCCTGCTGCACGAGAAATTAGGTCTATTAATGCGCAAATGAAAAAGTTGCGTGAAACAATTAATGCCACCCCTGAAGGCGCAGAGTATGATGCTGTCCGTGCTAATCTTGAATCAGATTATTATGATTTAGAAGCAACTGAGCGTTCTTTTAGTATTTTGGCTGATGTTCGTGCCGAAGCAACTTATGCTTCGGACGGACTAATTTATGGTTCTGCAGAAGATTTGATTCCGTTACCTGCAGAGGCTGGTGATTTCAAAATTTTCCGTACAAAACCTGTGGACGATGCGTTTGATTCATCAACCTCCAGTGTTGCTATGCACGCACCAACTACAATACGCACAGAAACAGGTCCTAGTAATGTGATTGACTTGCGTGAAGGTCCTGCGTTTAGCGGTTTCTTTAGACATGACGGCATAATTGAAGGTATTGCTGACGGTTTGGAGCAGCGTGGCATTTTAGAAGAAGCAAATCAGATGCGTCAGGCTGCACAACATTTAAATGATACGGGTTCTTTGGGACCGTTTGCTGTGTTGGACCAAACTATGCCTGAGGTTGCAGAGTTGGTTCGTACAGTTCATAATCATGGTGTTACTGCAGGATATGAAATGACTGAGGACGCTATTTTGGATGCGTTAACTGATGTTGATGATGTGATTCGTTTGTTGGGAAATTCTTTGGACCAAACATCTGAAGAAGTAGATGTTTTTGCTCGTGAGATTATGGATAATGCTTTGGGGCATTATGCAAGAAACAATATGCAACTCGGTGAAGCGGGTTTGGTTGTTCCGCAACGCTGGATTGATGAAGGTGTTGAAGGTTTAGAGGGCGAGTTTGCTATTTTGATGCCTAATGAGTTTACGATTCCTAGTGCGCAACGAGTGCCGACTACAAATAGTGCGGCACGGGTTCAACAGGTGGCTGGTAACAAATTTGTTGCAGATATTCGTTCTGGTGCGCATGAGCAAGCATCCTTGGATGCCAGTGTTGCTAAAAGTTTGAAAGAAGAAGAAATTATTCAGTTGGAAAATTCTCAAATTGTTTCTGCGGAGGCTCGTGCGGAAATCAAAAAACTTGCTGGTCAGAAAGGTGGTTTGACACGAGCGCAAAACGCTCGTACTGTCCAAGCAGAAAAAGCCCGTGAACAGTTGATGCTTACAAACAGCGTGGACATTGAGTTGAATGGTGTTAAACAAACTGTTACTCGTGAGCAGGCGCAGAAGGCGTTAACTTCACGGCAAGTGAAACTTGAAAATGCTTATGTTCAGTTGGATAAACGGATTGATGCTATTTATGCTCGTAATGGTGTTCCACGAAGTGGTTCCAAGGGTGGGGCTGGTGCTGATGCGGTAACTGATTATAGAAATCGTATAGCAATGTTGATGGATGATGCAAAAGTTTTGAAAACTTGGTCATCTACAACTGCACAAGTTTTGAAACGAGACATTGACGACATGCGTGTGCTATTAAGTTCCCTCCCTAGGGATACTGCTACTGCTGGTGAGGCTAGCAATTGGGTTCGTAGGGTTGATGCAACTTTGACTAGCATGGGCGGTATTCAGGACCCTGCCATCAGGTCTGCGTATGAGCGTGTTACAACGCTGTTGCATGCGGATGAGGCACAGTTGGCACGGTTGGAGGCTGTGGCTTTGCCTGCTGTTGAGATGGCTTTGAAAGATGCTAAGGGTGGTTGGTTGGGTCGGATGGTTGAAACAACGGAAAAAGGTTGGGAAGAAATTTCTGGTTTGGGTGTTCAAATGCCTGAGGAGTTGTTGGCGCATTGGAAACCTAATTTGGCAAGAATGAAAAAACCTGAAGGTATTCAAGAGTTTTATGAAGCATATAAAGTTACAACAAATTTCTTTAAAGTTTATGCAACTGCTACTGTAGGTTTTTTTACTCGTAACGGTTTGTCTGCTACTTTTGCCAATATTGTTGATGGTGTTAAAGTAAAAAATATTGTTGATGGTTTTGATGCCGCACGGGCTATTGGTAAGGGTGCTGATGGTAGTGGTCATTGGTGGCAGCATGCTAATTGGGAAGAATTTTTGGTTTCCAAAGGTGCGGAGCGTGAACTTTATGAAACCGCTTGGAAAGCAACAGAAACATCAGGTCGTGGTATTGCAGACGATTTTGGTGGTTTAAGAGTTGGTCAAACCCGTACACAGAAATTGACCAATAATCCTTACACAAGATTTTTTCAACAAAAAAATGAGTTCATTGAGCGTTCTGTGCGTATGCCTATGGCATTGGATAGTTTGCGTTCAGGAAAAACTTTTGACCAAACAGTTTCTCGTTTAACCCGCAACCATTTTGATTATAGCGATTTGTCCCCGCTAGACGAAGCAGCCAAAAAGATTATACCTTTTTGGATTTGGACTAGTCGTAATGTGCCTTTGCAAATTACGCAGCAATGGGCTAACCCTGCTGCCTATAGCGTTTATGATAAATTGGTGACAGCAGACCCTGTTAGTGGTGATGTGTTGATGCCGAAATGGATTGCTGACTGGAATCCGTTGGCTTTGGGTGGTGTTAATGGTGAGGGCGGACAGTGGGTTGTGGCACCTGATTTGCCCAATGTTCGTTTGGAACAACAAATTAAACAAATTGGTACCGTCAAAGGTTTGTTGGGTCAGTTAAGTCCGATTATAAAAGTCCCACTGGAGTTTGTTGCTGGTAAACAATTAGGTATTGATGTTGGACCGTTTCAAGAATTGAAGCAAACAACTGAGGGTGCTAAAGGTTTGGACAAATATTTGTTGGCACCATTAGCGCAAGCGTTAAATGGTGATGCATGGGTTAAAACTAATGCTAAGGGTGAAACAATTTTGGACCCACGAGTGGCATATGCGTTTCAGAACGCTATGCCTGCGTTGGCGCAATTGAATCGTGTTACTGGCGGTCAAACTGGTGGCAAGTCATCATATAAAGAACGACAGTTGGGTAACATCGCTAACTGGTTTGGTATTCCAATTAAGTATGTTGGTCCTCAACAGCAGGAATCTGAGGCGGTTAATCGTCAGTTTGAGGTTGCAGCAATGTTTCAAGATTTGGTAAATAGCGGTCAAATGTTGAGTGCTAAAGATTTGAAAACATTTTTGAAAACGGTTCAGGCAAACCCACAGGGTTTGACTACACCTTAAATTCCTTCTACTAGCGCACGCTCAATTTCGGCAATGATTTTGGCGTACTCATGCAACGAAATATTTAGACTTTTGGCATCCCCATAACAGGCTTTAATCCATTCGCCAACTAGTTCTTTGGCAGCAAGTTTGCTGATTATGAATTCCATAACATATCCTGATTCGTTATCGGATATCATGTTTGCGAATATGCCTTCTAGTTCCGACATGTCATCGGGGTTAAAGTCATTATCGTCAGCCAAATTGGGGGGCATGTTTCTTCAACCATTTAATTGATGCTTCTATGTCATGCACTTTGCGTCTATAGGTCATGGGTGCGCCAGCAATTTCTAGTTCTGTTTCTAAAAGTTCCAAATAATCTTTTAGGCTAGTGATGTTCAGTTTTTTGTGTTTCATAATTCGTATTTTTCGCCCATCATGTCAATAAAATCTTGGTTTTTTAGCAACGCTTTTTTCAAGTTTTGTGTTGCAGAGTTTACTTTGCGCCATGCGTGCGACTTGGCTTTTATGCCAATGTCGCTGGCTAGTTCTTGGTATGTTTTCCGTTCATAAAAGATTCCTGATAGTGCGTCTTGGTCGGATTTGCTTAGCGTGGACAGTGTAGCCTGCACGATGTCTACTAGTTCCCAATTTGTGTCATCGTGTTTGATGCCGTATGGCATCATTAGCCATGCGATGTCCGAGTTGTCATGGTGCGATATTGGTTGGTACTTCATCATATTCCGTGTTTATCATCATGTCCATAACATCTTCGGGTTCCAACAAATAGCCTTTTGACGGGTTGCTGGATGTCCGTGCAAAATCATGTTGTTTCTTTTTGTTGAATCGTTCCTTGTTAATTTTTAAGTAGCGTTTTATTCGTGGGACTGAAACGATTACGAATGAGCCATCTAGGGTGTAAACATAAACCCACCATTTGGCTTTGGTGATTGCTAGTCCAGATGGTTTCCAGAGTGCGGTGCCGTCTGGGTTTTGTTGTTTGCGGGGATTATGTTCCATTTCTAGAACCATTCGCCCGTTGCGGTATCGGTCTGTTTTTACTTCAAAGTCGCCGTCAGATAACGCATCCAAAAACTCGGTGACGAGTTTTTCTCCCTTATGCCCGTACTTTAAGTCCGTGTGGAAATCATATTTGCGGGCAGGAATATCATAATCCGACTGATTCTTGGTCACTTTTTGCCTGCGTTAATGATGTGTACCTGTTTGTCATCCAACCATGCAACACCGTTTAATCCGTCCATCAATAGTTTCACATAGTTGTCTAGGTCACCTCGTAGTTTTGAGGCTGTCTCAGAGGCTCCTAGAGGGGTTACAGAGACTTCTATGCCTGTTGGGGTGAACATACAGTCCAGTTGCACTAGTCCCTCGTATTTGGGTCCGTTCCATGCTTCAGCAATAATTGCTTCCGCCACTAGGGTTGTTTCGGGTGTGAACACTCGTCCTCGGCGGGTCATCCTTGGACGACCTTTTGGTATCGGTTTTGATTCAACATAAACGCTGTGGGATATTTCACCCATTTTGGTTTTGTGTCGTTCACCTTTTTTGATGGTGTTTATAACCTGTTTTTTGTTTACCTTTTTTATGGTGACAGTTCCATCTGCTTTAGTAATTTTGATGGCTGATGCTTTAGGTATTCCAAAAACGGGTTTAACTTTTTTTACTACCATTGGTCCTACTTGGTTTGTTGAATGAATGTGTGAAAAGGAGAACCAGTATGTGGGTCAAATTTGCTTGCAACATTGATTGCTTTTAATGTAATAGATTTTGCTTGTAACGGCTGTAACTTTTTGTTTCCTGCAAGTATTTGTAACGCACCGAGTGCGTATTGTGCGCCCGTACCCAAAGCGTATAAACGATTTGTGTCCGATGCCCAACTGTAATCACCGTCAATAACATAGATTACGCCGTTCACACTTACAAGTATAGTTGAACCCTGTTCGGCAATGTGTTCAGATGAGTCTCGTTCGGGTAGCGAGTAGCCTTGTGCGTCAAAACATTTTCGTAACTCAGGTATAAACGAAACTGTAATAAATTTATCTAGACCTTTGATTCCCGTAGGAGGGGTGGGTGGCGTGAAGGCGTGATGAAGGATGTTTATGGCTCGCATGTCGCCTGCTGCGCCCAACAAATATTTTCCGTTGGTAGCAATTTTGGCTCCACCTGTCGTAGAAATCTGTGATACAAGCCCTGATGAATCCATAGATGAAATGCGTGAATCTGAACATAATAGTGAGTATCCTTCTCCTTGATAGGCGATTATTGTTGTCATTTTTCTTCTAATATTTCTACATTGGAACCTGAACCTTTTATAAGTTTGCAATCTTTATCTAACGCAACCCACGATGATGAGTCGGGGTCACAGTTGCAACTTCTAAGACTGAACGGGTCGTGCATAACTTTCACTCCGCATTGCCTGCACCGTACTTGAACTATCATGAATGTACCCTCACTGTTAGTTTGTCTATTTCGTCCTCGCCGTTGGTTCGCAAATGATATTTTCCCCAACGAATGTCAGCAGTTTTTATAATCGTTTTAGTTTGGCTGGGGTTCAGCCCGCTACGAACGCACTCGTGACCAAGTTTGGTCAGAGTGCGAGAACGGTCATTGCCCTCCAAGGGACCGTCACGCCAAATAACTTTGCCCAAAGCACTCAGGGTTTGCATTGCTTCATCCAAGGTTGCGTCATACAGGTATTCGGTGTTGATTACTCGTGGAGTGTGTTCTTTATACATCGCCGCAATGGATTCAATGAGCATGGCTGGTGTGCGTTTCGCCATTGCTTGCCGACAGAAATCTAGGAATAAAACTTTGGATTCACCATGATTGCCTGCAAGAATGTTTTGGCGGTACAGAAAGCGTTGCTTATCTGTGTAAGCATCGTGAACATCTGGGTATGGTAAGCGAACATAATTGCCGTACTGACCGACCCCAAGGGTCGGTTGTTTCGGATTGACTTCTAATGCTGGCACTTCTGCTACGGTGTGTGCTGCAAGAAACATGTTGCGCATATCTTTAGCGTGGACAGGTGTCTCGGCAAATACCCACACATGGTAACCTTTGGACCGTGAGCGTTCAATCCATGATGTGATGCCCACTACTTCTAGTGTGTCATACAGTTTGATTGCGTTGTCCAGTGCATCGGCGGTGTCAAAGTCGGAGCATCCCCATACAACATAATGTTCACCGTTTTTTGGCACCATCGGGTAAACACCCATTGGTGCTTTCCCGTCTAGGTGTGCCAACAAAACTTCGTCTGTTAAAGGTTCTTTAACGCATCGTCCTTCGTTGTGTCCGTACACATCTGTGCGTCCACGAAACAAAGTTTTATAATCAAGTAACAAATAATCGGGTATCACCAGTCCTCCAGACTGTCTGCTATGACAAGTTGTTCGCCATCTACGATTGGGTGTGACTCACGCCAAGGTAACACATTGCTGTCAAGTTTATGTAACCGACCTGTCCCATATTCAATAGTAAAGTCCATGTCGTCCAGTAGGTTTGATGCTGGACGCTTGCATTTGACCAAGTTCAATGTCAGGGTATCCATGTGGATACGCAAGTCGTATTGCAGTTGTTCTATGCGGTCCATAATCTTTTCTGTGTTGGTCGCACGCTCCAACTTGTCTTGCAGGTCACGGATGTGTGCTTCTATTTCAAAGCGTTTGCGCCGTACACCTATGATGTGTGTTGCTTGTTGTTCGCCACCGTATGCACCTGATGAGATGGTTTGTTTTTTGCCATCTGCACCTGATGTACGGCTGGATTGATGTAACACTAGCAACGGTTTATTATGGCGTTTACCGAACGCTTTTATGGCGTTCGCTTTGGACGGGACATCTTCACCGCCACCTGTAATCAAATCTAGATAGTCCACAACGATAAGTTGTGGGTCGCCCACAGCATCGGACACTTCTGCCAATGCACGCTCCATGTCAAGCATGGATACTGTTTGGTCAAAGACCGCTAGGTTTGGGAAATGTTCTGTCGCAGTTTCTTTTAACAGCGATATAGCGGAACGGTCATTGGATGAGATTTGTTGTTCCAACTGTTTAGAATCCACACCGTGCATAACACACGCCAACTTAATCAAAGTTAAAGTTCGGGGTTCATCGGGACAGAAATATACGACACGCTTATCACGGTTGGCTACAAGGATTTGTAGCAACGCCAATGTTTTACCGCTATGTGAGTAGCCGTTGATGATACATAGTTCTGCTGGTGCGATGCCACGCATTTCGGAATCTATGTTCTCAAAACCTAGATAGATGCGTTCGTTGGGTGTTTGCGCCCAATGAACATAATCATCGGCAGCCCGAACCAACGGTTCGTAGTAAGAAAACTTTGGCGTTATAGACAAATCGGACGGAGCGATATTTTCGCCCCGTCCGAGTTTTGCCCAACGCTCCTCATAATCGGGAGCCACAGCGTACTATCGCTTTGCTCGTGGTTCCCAAAATCCTGCGCCACCCTCAACAGCCTTAAACCAAGGACGCTTAGGGTTTGCGGATAGTCCGTCACGGTTGTCCCACACTTCGGATACGCCTTTTGCAGCGCACTCTTTGTGTAGCCATGCTGGAATCGGTCCGTGTTGCTGACCCTTGATGCGAACCTGAAAGCCACCTGCTGGAGCGGAAACTGCTTCCTTAGCCCATGTTGGTGCCGATGCTGGTTGCGTTGCATTAACATACATTTCAGGTGTTGTAGTCACAACTGTGGAACCCTGAAAGGCTTCTAGGATTCGTTCCGTTGTTACTGCAGGCTCACTCTTGGTCATGCCATGAACGGTCAGTAGT
>Ga0209086_10000377_pt1 | contig 38667 bp, 35 predicted proteins | sample M_130207_XF_Meta_FD_187312 | JGI IMG/M metagenome (GOLD analysis project Ga0209086, IMG submission 187312) | Freshwater microbial communities from Lake Montjoie, Canada to study carbon cycling - M_130207_XF_MetaG (SPAdes) (version 2) | ecosystem: Environmental > Aquatic > Freshwater > Lake... | reverse complement strand
AATTACGACTTGTCGTTCCATCGGATACCAAGGAAATAAAAGTGAGACCTTTGGATTCTCGCTAATTGCCGCAGCTTTACGGGATGAGTAATTGGTGAAGAAGCTAAAGCCGTCAGCAGAAACATCTTTCAAGAGGACTGTGCGCGAAATTGGAACGCTGTTTGTGATTGTTGATAGGACCATAGCATTGGCTTCAACGATCATAATATTGTCAACAGCTTCACCCAACCATTTCTTGAACTGTGCGATTGGATCGTTGGCGACCTCGCTCTCGCTAAGTCCAGCCTGGCCATATGACAGACGCATGGCTCGGATGCTCTCTTTGTTGATTTCACTCATGGTTGTATTTAACTTCACTTTCGCCCCGCGTGCACTCCTGAATCGTGAGAGCTCCCCAGTTTGGTTTCACCCGTGAAAGTGTGGAGAATATGGTCAGCTAATTGAGCTAATTGAGGGAGTCTTTCGTGTCAGAAGTTTTTAAGCCCGGTCTTGAAGGTGTAATTGCTTTTGAATCAGAAATTGCTGAACCAGATAAAGAAGGTAGCGCGCTTCGTTACCGCGGCGTTGATATTGAAGATCTTGTTGGTCGAGTAACTTTTGGAAACGTCTGGGGCTTATTAGTAGATAACGAATTTAATCCAGGACTTCCTGCAGCCGAACCATTCCCAATCCCAGTTCACTCTGGAGATATTCGCGTAGATGTGCAATCTGCAATTGCAATGCTTGCACCAGCATGGGGATTCAAACCACTTTTAGATACAACTGATGATGAAGCTCGCATTCAACTTGCACGTACTTCGGTGATGGTTCTTTCATATGTTGCACAAGCCGCACGCGGTAACGCACCAATGGTTCCACAATCAGAAGTTGATAAAGCGCATACCGTTGTAGAGCGAATGATGATTCGCTGGCGCGGTGAACCAGATCCACTTCACGTTCGAGCAGTAGATGCTTACTTCGTATCTGCAGCAGAGCATGGAATGAATGCCTCAACATTTACCGCTCGCGTAATCGCATCAACTGGCGCAGATGTTGCCGCATCAATCTCTGGTGCAATCGGCGCAATGTCAGGACCTTTGCATGGTGGTGCTCCTGCTCGTGTATTAAACATGATTGAAGCTGTTGAAAAAACTGGCGATGCAGATGCATATGTAAAAGGCGTTCTAGATCGCAAAGAGCGTTTAATGGGATTCGGTCACCGGGTTTACCGCGCTGAAGATCCACGTGCTCGCACCCTTCGCCGTATATCAAAAGAATTAAATGCACCACGTTATGAAGTTGCACTCGCACTTGAAAAGGCTGCGCTAAAAGAACTTCATGAACGTCAACCAGATCGCGTACTAGAAACTAACGTTGAATTTTGGGCGGCAATCGTTCTTGACTTTGCACAAATTCCAGCGCATATGTTCACTTCAATGTTTACTGCTGCTCGCACCGCAGGTTGGTCAGCGCATATTCTTGAACAGAAGCGCACAGGTCGAATTATCCGTCCATCAGCACGTTACGTCGGTCCAGAACCACGTAAGGTAAGTGAAGTTCAGGGCTGGGATGAGTCTGTCCACTCACTCCACATCTAAACCCAATATCTTCTGGTTCAGAAGAGACTTGCGTTTGACTGATAATCCAGCGCTACTTGCTGCAATCGAAAATTGTGAAGAGATTATTGCTCTCTTTATTCTTGATGAAAAACTAATAAAGCAGAGTGGCAGTAAGCGTTTGGCTTATCTTGGTCAATCACTTCGCGCACTCGACGAGTCATTAAAAAATAACTTACATGTAATGGTCGGCGATCAAGTAGAAGTTTTGCAAGAGTTAATTTCCAGATATGGTGCGGCTGAAGTTCATATCAGCCAAGAATATGAACCCTACGGATCGGCTCGTGATGCACGAGTAGAAGCTTCTGGCATAAAGTTAGTTAGAACTGGTAGTCCATATGCAGTTGCACCAGGGCGAGTATTAAAACCGAGTGATGCCACGCCTTATCGGGTTTACACACCTTTTTATAGAGCTTGGTGTGTACATGGTTGGCGCAAACCAGTTGGTGCACCGAAAGATTTAAAGTTAGTCACACCAAGTCAGAGCGATCGCAACTTTGTAGATTGGAAAGTTCCAGAGGGAACACAAATAACTAAGGCTGGGGAAGCGGCGGCGTTGGCTCGATGGAAAGAATTTAAATCTGGGGCCCTGGCAAATTACGACACTGAACGCAATAACGCTGGCGTTGATGGTACGAGCAAATTAAGTGCGCATCTTAAATGGGGCGAGATCCATCCTAGAACTCTGCTTGCCGATCTAGGTGAAAGTTCTGCACATGATGTTTACCGAAAAGAGATTGCTTGGCGTGAATTTTATGCCGATGTCCTCTTTAATAATCCTCTTTCTGAGAAAGATTATTACGCACCAAGATTTAAAGAGATGCGATACGACGAACCTAGAGAGAAATTTAAAGCTTGGTGTGAAGGAAAAACCGGATATCCATTTGTTGATGCGGCAATGCGTCAATTATTAAAAGAGGGTTGGATGCACAATCGAACTCGTATGGTTGTGGCTTCCTTCTTAGTGAAAGACCTGCATTTGGAATGGCAGTTAGGTGCTGACTTCTTTATGGAACATCTGGTTGATTTCGATGTTGCATCGAATGCACACGGTTGGCAGTGGACGGCTGGGTGTGGCACCGATGCTTCACCTTATTATCGAGTATTCAACCCAATCGAACAGGGCAAACGATTCGATGTAAATGGCGACTACATCCGTAAATATGTTCCAGAACTCGCCCACCTAGATGCAGCGCAAATACATGAACCTTGGGAATTTTTAGATGGATATTCCAAGGGTTATCCGACGCGAATTGTTGATCATGCGACTGAACGCATCGAATCCTTATCTCGACTAGAGGAAATAAAAATACAAGAACCTAAATAGTTGGTGCCTGTACAAACCCAGTACCAGATCGCTTCGCTTCATACATTGCGGCATCGGCACGTTTCAATAAGTTCTCTTTCGTAGTAGTAGGCCCTTCGGTAGTAACACTTCCAATACTTACGCCAACTTGAACATCACCGACAGAAAGTGTGAAGGGATAAGTACAAGTGGCACGAAGTGCAAGTGCAACATCAGTTCCAATATTGCGATTACCGTAAACAATTACCCCAAATTCATCACCGCCAAGTCTGGCAATGAGAACCTCGCTTGGAAGCACTCGATTAAATCTCGTAGTTATCTGTTTCAATAATTGATCGCCTACTTCATGGCCATAGTTATCATTTATAGTTTTGAAGCCATCTAAATCTAATAATAAGAGCGTGCCGTTTTTTCTACGGAGCAATTCAAGTTCAGCGATAAATCTCCGGCGATTTGGCAACCCAGTTAGTTCATCAGTTCTCGCATGTTCTCGGTCATCGCTAACTTGCTTAGCATCACGAAGCGCAAGTGCCATACGCAAAAATGCGAGGGAGATAGTTAGGAAGGCAAGAACAAGGACGAATAATGGAAAATAATTTGCGCGCATTGCGCCGTAAGCCAAAATCAAAGAACTTAGCGCCAATGAAATAGTTGTGGTCCAAGTAGTTAAGTGTTGCTCTTTAATTTCAGTCTCGCCGCCATGGTGCCAGAGCGAAGTTGCAATTAGCGCCAACCCGAAGAGCCAACCATCATCGGTAAGCGCAGCGAATTCATAGCCAGCGGTCGCAGATTGGAGAAGGAAGAAGAGATCGGTGATTGCAAATATTGAAATTCCGGAGAAGAGAAGCGCACTTCTAAGGCTTCGGTGTTGAAGCACGATTACCGAAAGGGTGGCAGCAACCAGAATCAAATCCCCTACCGGGTAAAGAATAGAGAGAAAGACTTCGTAATTGCTTCCCTCAAAGCGCATAGTTGCGGGCCTTAGTAGCAATCCGGCGATAACACTTGAAGTGCCGAGTGCGATGATTGCGGTATCTAGAAGTTCAAGTGCAGCAATCTTCTTTGTCACTGCAAGAGCGCGAAGAATCCCAAGTAAAGCAAATGGGTAGAAAGAGATATAGGTAATATCAATTATTCGTTCGGATATTTGCATTTCGTAAAAAGAGTTCCAGGTAGAAAAGGTAGAGCCAATTGACCAGAGAAATATTGCAAGGGTTATCGATAACCTTGCAAGTGAATCATTTAACCTAGGAGATCTCCAAGCGACAAAGGCTGCGAGGAATCCAATTAAATTAAAAACTATAAGATCTGGAATTATTGCGGGCAAATGAAAAGCCACCCGAATAATCAGGTGGCTAATCAATAAGAGGTATAACGCTACTCTCGCCATTTAGCGAGCGTAGAGGTAAAACTAGGTCTTACTTACAAGAAGTTGTAACGCTTGTCTTAATTGCTTCAAGTCCGGCTGCATTCTTAGTGCCTTGCTCTGTAGCTGATGCCATTTGTGCTTGGAGACTTGTAATATTTGCTTGGGCATCAGCAATGCGCTGCTTATTGCGATCAATACCTTCTTGCACAGTTGCAATCTGCTTCTTCTCAGTCTCAGTAGGGTTCTTTGGATAACGGAGCATATTCTTGCTCCAGGTATCAACATTCTTCTGAGCTGAAGCTAGTTGGCGCTCATTTACAGTGATTGAACGCTTCGCTGCATTTACAGCCGCTGTCGTTGTTGCGGTATTTGAAGCTGTGATTGAAACTGCGCTCTTGTAGTTTGCGCTGGCATCTAAACAAGGCTTTGAAACCCAGACCAAAGCAGTTGAGGTTCCTGCTGGATTCTTTGCGCAGGTGTATGACAATTTTCCGATTGTTGCCTTAGCCTTCGCAGGCTTGCAAGCCTTATAAGGCAGAGCCGCGGATGCACTTGAAATGCCAACACACGTTCCGGCTAGAACTAGTACTGCGATTGATAGCGCTGAAATTCTTTTAGACACTTTATCCTCCAGAAAAATTTTAAAGGGCCACAATTTCATGGGGCGGGAATGCGGCAAGTCTATCTTCGCTCCCCAGTATTACTGGGGAGAAAATCGCTGTGTGGCGGTGAAATTGCTGTGAATTTTAACGTTGGCGCGCTCGAACCTTTATTCCTAGTTTGCGCACGAGTGGGCGAGGTCCAAATCTTGCAATGGTGCTCAGAATTTTATATTGCCAACCCGGAATACAGATTGCCTTACCAGCGATCGCAGCCCGCCAAGAATCGGCGACAACGCGATCAGCCTCTAGCCACATAAAGTTAGGAAGTCCCGACATCTTCATCTTTCCACGTTGGTGAAATTCAGTATGAGTAAAGCCAGGACAGAGCGCGCTAATTTTTATATTCGTCTTTGAAAGTTCAGTATGAAGTGATTCGGTATGGACTGTTAAATAAGCCTTTGCCGCGCTGTAGGTACCACCAGCAATAAAACTAGCAATACTCGAAACATTAATAATGGTTCCGGAATTTCGGCTTAGCATTTGTGGAAGAACTGCATGCGCAAGTTGCATCGGAGCTTTAGCTAAGACATCGAAGAGCAAAATTTCATCTGCAATATCACTCTTCAAGAAACTATCCTTAATTCCAAAACCAGCGTTGTTTATTAGAACATCGATTGGAAACTTTGGATTTGCTAATCGCTTCTCCACTTTAGCAAGTTGGATAGCAACTGAGAGATCTGCTTGTAGAACTTCTACCTTTATTTTAAATTTAGCTTCAAGAGATTTGGCCCGATCCTGTAGCCGCTTTTTATCGCGGGCTACAAGCACTAAGTCATAACCCTTTTCCGCAAGCAACCTTGTGAATGATTCACCGATTCCAGCAGTGGCTCCGGTTACAAGGGCTGTTGCCATGTAGTTATTTTACAATCCCTGCAATTGATTCATCGCGGATATGCCATGAAGTTCCAAACTCTTCGAGTTTTGCAAGGAATGGTTTCGCATCAAACCACTCAGGACCGTTTACACCAGCCTCAGGTTTCCAAACTCCATCATGAATAAGTTCCATAGCAATAACTGGATTTATTGCGGTCTGCCAGACAACAGCTTGATCACCATAATTTTCCATAGACCAGGCATTATCAATCACGTTATAAATGTAAACCGCTTTTGGTTCACCACTCTTATCTAAACCTTTAATCAACGCACCAGCGCAAGTTTTTCCAGTCATGCGTGAACCAAGTGTTGCTGGGTCCGGAAGAGATGCTGCAAGTAAGTCGCGCGGTGAAACTTGAATACCTTGGACATCTACAGTCTCGGTGCGATCCATACCGAGTAGGTGAATCGTCTTTAGAATTGAAATAAATTGCGCACCAAGTCCATATTTAAAGTTAACTTTCTTGGCATCGATTTTCTGAGGAATTAATACAACCTCTTCATGTTCAACATTGACACATTCGACTGGTCCGATTCCCTCTGGGAAATCGAAGATTTCAAGTTCTGAGAATGGTTCAGTCGTGTACCAACCACGGCCATCTTCCCAAACCAGCGGTGGATTCAGACACTCTTCGATTGTTGTCCAGATCGAAAATGACGGTGCAAATTCTGAACCCGCAACCACCAAGTTAGATCCATCAAGAACCGTTATTGAATCAATTCGTGAAAACAATTCATCACCTGCATATTTTGCAAAGATATCGCTAAGACCGGGTTCAACGCCCATACCAATTAAGGCATAGATTCCGCGTTCACTCCAGTTCCAATCTCGTGCAAATTGTTCATCGCCGCATTTAACGCCAGTTTCGGTATATGGATAATGTGGATGTGGTCTAGATAGTGACATCGCCATATCAAGGTAATTCTTATTTTCAATTTCGCAGGCAAGGAATATCGGCATTACAAAACGTGGATCGACAGCATTGATGACAATGTCGGGATCTGCTTTACGAATTAATTCCCGAATATCTTCAAGTTCTGCTGCATTAACTACGGCGGCTGAAAATCGGGGATTTTTCAAACGGTTTACGGCATCTTCAGCGCGCGACAAATTGCGGTCTGCGATAACCAACTCTGTTATGAATGAGCGACGAGAAGCAATATTTGCTATTGCCCTACCAACTCCACCGGCGCCTATTACAAGGGCCTTCATTAAAACCAACTCCAAACGAGTATTTTGCTATTTTTAGGAGCCTAGCCCAGCTAGTTAAGTGTGCGCAACCTTTAGTAAAATTAAGTAAACTTACTTTCGATAAAAGTCTAATAAAATTTATTTAGATTCATTAATCAAGTCCTAGTAGCTCAGTGGATAGAGCAACCGCCTCCTAAGCGGTAGGTCGCAGGTTCAACTCCCGCCTAGGACACAAGTTAAATATTAATTATGGAATACGACAGTCTTATCGCCAACAATAAATATTCGATCTTCGGCAAAATCTCGAACCGCTCTTGATAAAACGCGACGTTCGATATCACGGCCGGTTGCAATTAAATCTTCAGGTGTTGAGGCATGAGTTACATGCGCAACATCTTGATCAATAATTGGGCCTTCATCTAAATCAGGTGTAACAAAATGCGCAGTAGCGCCAATTGTCTTTACACCACGGGCATGTGCCTGGTGATAAGGCTTAGCACCTTTAAATCCTGGCAAGAAGGAGTGATGAATATTTATGATTCGGCCAAACATATTTTCACAGAACTCTTTAGAGAGAATCTGCATGTAGCGTGCTAAAACAACTAGATCTATCTCTAGCTCCTCAACTAACTTTGAAATCTGGGCTTCGGCATCGGCTTTATTTACTTTGCTCTGGTCAATAAATTTGATTCCATGGGACTCCACTAAAGTTTTCAATTCACTATGGTTTGAAACAACGGCAGGAATTTCTATAGGAAGTTCACCTAGCTCTTGTAAGTAAAGCAGGTCGCGCAAGCAATGAGATTCTTTGGTAACGAGAATTAAAGCATTCTTCTGTTTAGCCGCAGAGCGAAGTGATAGCTTCGGTTTAAACTGGCTGAGACCAGAATTTAGCGTCTCTTTAACTTTGGTAATATCTAAATCAGTTTCGAAACGTGTGCGCATTACAAAATCTTGGGTTGTTGGATCAGTAAATTGTTGGTTCTCAATAATATTTCCATGTGCACCAAGAACCGCGGTGGTCATCGCATGAACGATTCCAGGCTGATCTTTGCATTGCAGAGTAACTATTAAATCCATGCCAGAAGTTTAATGGCTAATTGTGAATCGCTTTAACGCTTTAGGCGCCCACCAGTTGCGTTCCCCGAAGAGGCGCATAAGTGCAGGAACGAGTAAGGCTCGAACCAGGGTTGCGTCTAGCAGAATTGCAAAGGCAACACCGAATCCCATGCTCTTGATTGATGTGACGCCACTTGTCATAAAGATCGCAAAGACAACGGAAAGGATTACTGCTGCGGCGGTAATAATGCGAGCTGATTTTTGAAGTCCAAGTGCTACTGATTCGATATTTGAATGTCCAGCATCGTGCTCTTCTTTAATCCGAGAGAGTAAGAAGACTTCGTAGTCCATTGATAAACCGAAAGCTACAACTGCGATAAGGATGGCTATAGAAGTATCGATGGCTCCGGTATTTGTGAATGAACCAACGAGCCAATTTAAGTTTCCACCTATAAAGATCCAGGTAAGAACTCCCAAAGTTGCTGACAATGAAAGCAGGTTCAATATCACGGCTTTAATCGGCAAGATTATTGATCCAGTAAACATAAACAGAAGGAGCAATGTTCCAATTGCTATCCAGAGCAGGGCCAGCGGTAACTTCTTAGCAATACCAATCTGACTATCTGCATAGTCAGCAGCAACTCCACCAACTAGCGTTCCTTCAGGAACTTTGAGTTCGCGAATTTCAATAATCATATTTTCTGCCGCGGGCGAACGAGCGCTCATGCTATGAATTGCTGCAATTCGAATATCAACCCCTACAGTTTCGGGGGCGCCTATAGCGACTACTCCAGGAATATTTGCAAGGTCACTCACAAAGTTATTTATCGCAACCATTTTAGTTGTTCCATTTGGAATGATAATTTCAATTGGATTTGCTTGTTCACCAGGAAATTTTTCCAAGCCGACCTGGGCAGCAATTGCTGCTTTGTTAGATGCGGGAAGTACTCTGGTATCAACTTGCGAGAAAACAATATCTTTAATAGGTGAAGTAAGAGTTCCAAGAATTAACAACGATAGAACTACAACTGCAACCGGGCGCTTCATTACATACCTTGCCGTATGTGCCCAGCGGCCATCCTCTTTTGGCGTGATTGCGCTCTTTCGAACTACGAATTTATCAATCCTTGTTCCAAGTAAGGCCAAGATCGCAGGAAGTGGAATCAGTGCACCAAGAATGGCAATTGCAACAACCGAAACTCCAGCATAGCCAAATGATTTCAAGAACATTTGCGGGAAGAAAATAAGTGATGCCAAGCTAATCATTACTGTGACTCCAGAGAAGAAGACGGTCCTACCCGCAGTTTTTACAGTTTGCGCAACTGATTCTTCTACGCTCTTTCCGGCATGGAGTTCTTCGCGAAAGCGATTAACCATCAATAGTGAATAGTCGATTCCGAGTCCCATGCCTAAACCAGTTACTAGGTTAAGAGCGAAGATACTTACCCCCGTAACCAGGCTTATTAAATAGAGTATTAGAAATGCTCCAAGAATCGCGCTGACTGCAACAATCACTGGCATTGCAGATGCAATTAGGCCGCCAAATACGAAGAGGAGAAATAGGAAGGTAAGTGGGATGGATATAGCTTCAGCAAACTTAAGGTCACTTGATATCTTCTTATTGATCTCAGCGTTAAATGTCGAGAAACCGCCAACATAAATTCTTAAGTTTCCAACTTTGCCATCATATTTCTCCTGCAAATTTGAAGCCAAACCACTGAGAAGAGTTGGGTCTGGATCTTGCCCATAGATAAAAAGATATGCCGCGTTTCCATCTTCACTCATTAATTGCTTTGCGCCACCAGCGCTCCAATACGAAAGCGTCTTGGCGATATCTGGCATCGAACGTAGATCCGCTTCGATTAGTGCGACTTCTGCTACAACTGCAGGATCAGCAACGCTCTTGCCGGCATCGATAATAAAAATTATTGCGGGGTCCTGTACTTTGAATGTATCTGTTAAATATGTCGCAGCCTTTGATGAGTCACTGCCGGGATCTGAATATCCGCCACCTTCAAGTCGGGCAAATATAAGTGAACCGATTACGCCGGCCCCAATAGTGGCGACAATAAAACCTGCCAATACCGCTTTACGTCGTCTTACTAGAACGTGACCCAACTTCTCGAACATAGTTACTTTTCTCTCTCTTAATTGATTACAATTGTGTTATGAGCGATCCGAAAATTTTGCCGAAAGTGACGCAAGATGAGATTGACCCACGCGAAGATGATGATTCAAAGCGAGATGCGGAAATAGAAGGAGATCGACCACCACATCACGGCTAATCGTTCTTAGGTGCCGGAGTAGTTGGAGCGGGAGTAGTTGTGGCTGCAGGAGTTGTTGTTTTCTTAGGCTCTCTTGAGTCTGTTTTATAAAAACCAGAGCCTTTGAAGACAACGCCAACATTTGAATATACCTTTTGAATAGCGCTTTCGCATTCAGGACATTGCGTAAGAGCGGCATCGCTAAAGGACTGGAAAGCCTCAAATTCATGGCCGCATTGCGTACAGGCATATTCATAAGTAGGCATGGGCACTATTGTAAAGAAGTGAGAGAATTACATCTAATCGAAAAGCAAATTAATCCTATTGAGGGGTGAGTATGAAGGCCGGGCGCGTAATACACAGCATCTTCGCAGTTGCTCTAATTATTCTGACGGGTTTTTCAACCCCTGCCCAGGCAAATAACATCACAGCTTCAGTCCCACTAGCAGGGTCAGTTTTAACCACTTCTCCTAATTCAATTTCAATTACAACAATGGGGCCGTTATCTGAACAAGGAAGTCTGATAGTTGTAAATGATCCAAATGGTGTTGCGGTTGATGATGGCTCCATAACAATTAATGGAAATAATGCGATTGTTGGGCTGACAGAGTTAACTCAGGCTGGTGTTTACACCGTTAACTACACATTGCTTTCCGATACTGAAGATCCGTTAACGGGCTCATACACTTTTATGTTTAATGCGCCATCAAGTTTAGGAACACCGGCTCCAACTCCAACGTCAGATAATATGGTTCAGGTTGATAGAAATTTAGACAGTAGTTCAAATGCTTTCGTATATACGCTGTTGGTTCTTGCCGCTTTTGTTTTCATATTTCTAATTTGGTATGCAAAGCAGAGTTTTGGTGGGCAAAGAAGATCAAAGCGTAAATAACGGTCTTTAAGCTATGCAATTTTCAGCTGACACACATCTACCTAACCCAGATGGGGTTATGAATTTTTTAACGCCACTTGTTAAAGATTTACAACTGCTTTCGACCGTTACTTTGGTCGGCTTGCTTCTTGCTATTGCGTTCTTGATTCGCGAAGAGCGTTCAAAGTTATTACCTGAAGCGATTCGGATTCGAAATCTTGTGGTAATTCCTGCTGCTGCGTGGCTTGTGTCCAGCCTTGGGGTGTTATTTGTTGAGTTAGCCAATCTGCTCTCGACTCCGATAGTTGATGCCTTTGATCTTGTAGTCATCAAATCATTTGTTTCACAAACCACCCTTGGTAAAAGTTACGCTGTAAATATTGCAGCATCAGCAATTGTTTTATTACTTGTCCCAAGGATTAAGCGAACTACTGGCGCAATCTTTGCCTTAGCCATAACTTTTATCGGAGTTCTTGCCCCGGTATTTCAAAGTCATTCAAGTAGTTCTGGGAACCATGGCCTAGCGATCGGTTCACTCTTGATCCACGTTGTTTTTATCTCACTCTGGGTTGGTGGAGTCATCGCATTGATCTTGATTAGTAAATCTGAACGCGAGCAAGCAATTCCACGTTTCAGCACCTTAGCACTTTGGTCTGCTATTGCCGTTTGTGCAAGTGGTTCAATCAATGCCTGGACGCGATTAAATTTTCGGGACGCTTGGAATTCTCAATATGGCAACCTGGTGATTTTCAAAATTCTTTTGAGCGCAATTCTAATTTTTATTGGAGCAACGCATCGAAAATATATTATTAAGAAATTGCATGGAACCAGGCAGGTGTATCAGCTCCTGGTAGTTGAAGTATTCGTGATGATCGCTGCAATCGGAGTAGGCGCCTGGTTGTCGTCGAGTGCACCACCAGAACTAAAAACTCCAAGGAACGTTGGGATTGCTGAAAGTATTGCTGGTAGCCCAATGCTTCCTGCACCAACTCTTAAGAATGTTCTTTGGACATATGTTCCTGATGCCGCCTTCTTAGGAATTCTGATTCTTATAACTGCGTTATATATAAGAGGTGTAGTGATTCTCGCCAAGCGCGGTGATAAATGGCCAGTTGGACGAACCATCTCATTCGCACTTGCAGTTGCTTCTGCTGACTTTGCAACAAGTGGTGGCTTAGGTGCATACGCTCACTTTGCTTTTTCCTATCACATGGTCGCTCACATGATTCTTGGAATGGTTGCGCCTATTGGTTTTGTTCTCAGCGCGCCGATAACTCTCGCCCTTCGCACACTTCCAATTGGCCGCACTCCAGATGAACGCGGTATCCGTGGCGTACTTATTGCGCTTTTGCATTCAAAGTATTTCCAAGTTATTTCAAATCCAGTTGTAGCTCTAGCAATTTTTGATGGCTCACTTTTTTTGCTTTACATGACGCCAATATTTGGAGATCTAATGACGAGCCATGCCGGCCATTTATTTATGAATATTCATTTCTTGTTAGCCGGCGCGCTCTTCTTCCATGTAATAGTTGGAATTGATCCATCGCCTAAACGAACTCCTTATATCGTTCGCATAATTGTGTTATTTGCCGCAATGAGCATTCACGCCTTCTTCTCTATTGCACTTATGTCAGCAACGACGCTCTTAGATGGTGGCTATTTCCAAAGCTTGGAACGCCCTTGGGCGACAGACCTGTTAGCTGATCAGAACGCTGGTGGTGCTATCGGTTGGGCCATGGGGGAAATTCCAATCCTTATCGCACTTGTTGCGACTTTTATCCAATGGGTTCGTGAAGATCGCAAAGAAACACGAAGGATTGATCGCGCTGAAGATCGCGCTGCGGCAATGGGCGAAGATGACGAATTAGCCAAGTACAACAAATATCTTTCGAAATTACACCAACTAGACGAACCTCCAAAAAGTTGAGTTAATTAGGCCATGGAAGCTTTATTTGGGGAAGAGTACGAAGCGCTTCGGATGAGTGTTCGCGCACTTGCTGAGAAGAAGATTGCGCCATTTGCAAAAGAAGTTGACGAAAATTCCCGCTTTCCACAAGAAGCATATGAAGCGCTACAAAGTTCAGATTTAGCGGCCGCACATGTTGATTCAAAATATGGTGGACAAGGCGCTGATTCACTCGCGACGGTGATAATCATCGAAGAGGTTGCCAGAGTTTGTGGCGCCTCATCGCTAATTCCAGCGGTAAATAAATTGGGTTCACTGCCCTTAATTTTGGCCGGCAGTGAAGAACAGAAGAAAAAATATTTACCGCAATTAGTTTCTGGAAAAGGTTTCTCATATTGTTTATCTGAATCCGAAGCGGGTTCGGATGCTGCAGCAATGAAGACAAAGGCTGTTAAGCAAGATAACAATTGGGTAATTAGCGGTAGCAAGAAATGGATTTCTAATGCCGGCTTCTCAGATTTTTATACCGTCTTAGCCCAGACCGATGCGGCGCTAGGGGCGAAGGGAATCACAGCATTTATTGTTGAGAAGAGCGATGCTGGAGTTTCTTTTGGCGCACATGAAAAGAAGATGGGCTTTAGAGGTTCCCCAACTTGTGAAGTTTATTTAGATAACGTAACTATTTCTGATGATCGCCGAATCGGCGCAGTAGGTTCTGGTTTTGCCCTTGCAATGCAGACTCTCGATCACACCCGAATAACAATTGCAGCACAAGCCCTTGGTATCGCACAAGGCGCCTTTGAAGTCGCAACAAAGTATTCACATGAGCGCAAGCAATTTGGGAGAGAGATCTTTGATTTCCAAGGCGTGCAATTTATGTTGGCAGATATGGCGATGAATATTGCGGCGGCGCGACAACTCACATATTCAGCAGCAGTAAAGAGTGAACGTGGCGAGAGGGATTTAACCTTCTTCTCCGCTGCGGCCAAATGTTTCGCAACAGATGTTGCTATGAAAGTTACAACTGATGCGGTACAAGTTTTAGGTGGATATGGCTATGTTTCAGATTATCCAGTCGAGCGCATGATGCGAGATGCAAAGTTAACTCAAATTTATGAGGGAACAAATCAAGTTCAACGCGTTGTGATGGCTCGCCACTTAGGTGACCTCAATTAGTAAAGCGAACAATCAGGTCGGGTGTTGCAACGGCATTTAACTTCACATCATGCGGCTCAACTGGAAAAGGCTCAACAGTTAATTCACCAGAGTAAATAAGACCAATTCGCCAAGCAGAAATTTTTGTAAGTGCGCGATCATAGGAGCCCCCACCTTGACCCAAGCGATGACCTTCGCGATTTACATGAAGGGCGGGCACAATTGCGATCTCAATTATTTCTCCAGAAATTGCTTCGCCAATTGGCTCAAGAGTCTTTCCATTCTTTGCAAGTTTTGAAGAATCACCGCTCCAAGAAACCCATTCGAGATCCTTATCTTTCAAGATTCTTGGCAATACTAATTTCTTACCGCTCTTGAGTAGCGCTGCATTTAAATCTTTGGTTTGTGGTTCATCGCCATATGAGATGTAAGTCGCAATAGTTTTAGCGCCTTCGAACTCTACGGAAGTAAGAATGTGAGTCCAAGATTCTGCGAGGTCGCGGAGAGATCGCTCGGAACGAAATCGCTTTCGAAGTTCCTGCTTTTTCAAATTGGTTATATCCACGGAATTACTCTAATTAAGAAGTAGGGTTTAGTCATGGAACAACAGCCGAGCGTCGAAGAGCTCTTAGAAAAGCTTCTTGAAATTGCATCACCTCTTGCACCTTTTGATATGCCGTTGTTGGATGCACATGGCGCGACTCTTGCATCAGATATCTATGCTGGTAAACGTTTGGTTCTACGAAGTGGATCTCGAATTCGCTCTACCCAAATCGGACTAGCGGCATCAATCGGATTAGACCGCCTACCGACACTTCCACACCCAAGAGTCGTTGTTATTTCGGCTGGCGATGATTTAGTAGAACCTGGCCAACCTTTGGCGAATTCTGAAGATGAGTTTGAAACTAACTCCTGGATGCTTACAACAGCAGTCAGGGAAGCCGGTGCAAATGGTTTTCGAGTTCACACAATTCCAGAGAACCATGCACAACTTCGTGAAGTTATCGAAGACCAATTAGTACGTGCCGATTTAATAGTTATAAGCGGTGAGCGTCATGATGAATCTTTCGAATTAATCACTGCCGTATTGAAAGAGCTTGGTGAGATAACAACAGTTCGCCCCAAGATGAGTGAGAGCGGATTACATAATTTTGGGCTAATTGGGCCAGATAAAACTCCAGTAATTACCTTGCCGGGAGATCCTGTTGTTGCGGGTATTGCGGCTGAAATCTTTGTTCGGCCAATGATTCGCAAGATGCTTGGGTCGCCAAATATTTTCCGCAATCAATTGAAAGCAAAGTTAAAGAATTCAATAGTTGGTACAGCTGGTGAGCGCGGCTTTGTTCGGGCGGTTCTAACTTCAGAGGGTGGAGTTGTAGTAACAGCACTTAAAGAACAAGGGGATTTACTTTCACTATCAGATGCCCACGCCTTAATTATTGTTCCAGAGAAATCTGTGGGGATTAAGGCTGGAGAAGTTGTTGATGTAATGATTCTCGAGCGAAGTTTAAATTAATTGGGTACAAAATCCGATTGGCCAATAAAGCTTCACGATGGAGAGGTTCAGCTTCGTCCATTGCGATTGCGAGATAAGAAAGTTTGGGATATCTCGCGCCAGCGAAATCGAGAATGGCTTACGCCTTGGGAAGCTACCAGACCAGAAATTGAATCACATCTACCGCTCCCATCGTTCTTTGGAATGGTTCTTCAGTATCGAAAAGACGGTGAATCTCTTAGATCTATCTCGCTAGGTATCTGGTTAAAAGAAGGATCATCGGAGCTCTTTATTGGCCAGATAACAATGGGTGGCATCGTTTTTGGCGCAATGCGCGGTGCTCATATTGGTTATTGGATTGACCAGAATTACGCCAATCAGGGGTACACCTCTAGAGCGGTTTTGTTATTGACCAACTTTGGCTTAAATCAACTATCCCTTCACCGCATCGAGATTAATTTGCGACCGGAAAATGAAGCGTCAAAGCGGGTAGCTGAAAAATGTGGTTATATCTTCGAAGGTGTCAGACCGAGATATTTACATATTGATGGCGCCTGGCGAGATCACGTAACTTATGTAATAGAAAATCCAAAAATTAATTAGCACCTTTTAATCCAGACATACCGTCTAAATCCCCGAGTTTTACCCTGCCTAGAATTATCGTTCTACTCCATGGCCTCCGGTTTTATCTACTTAATCATCCTCGGAATGTGGGCGGCCTACTTTTTGCCTAAGTGGATCACCAGCCATGATGAAGCTTCTGGAAAATCTGCCGAACGATACAAGAGTGCTATGCGAGTTGTCGGAGAAACTGGCTCGGTGAATACAATTTCTAGTTCAACTGAAAGTATTAAGAGACAGAATCAAATCGCTTATCGCAGAATAATTTTTGGTTCGCTAACGTTTTTATTTGTTGTCGTAGGAGCGCTTTGCGCCCTTGGCGTATTTCCAACTTTAATTTTATTAATTCCAACAACCGCATTTGCAATATATATTGTCAATGTACGTCGACAATTAATCGCTGCGCAACTACAAGAACGAAGAGTGCGAGCGTTTGAAAAAATATCAACAGCGACAGTTATTACTGAACCGGTTGAACGAATTACTCTCTCATCACGCGTAGATTTCGTTGCTGAAAATAATGAACATTGGATTCCACTAATTGATCGTATTGATACCGCAGGCGTTGTCGTAATTCCAAAAGATGGTCCGGCTTGGCAACCAACTAGCGTTCCCAAGCCAACTTATGTGACCGCGGCTAAAGCAATTCCTTCCAACCGGGTAATTGATTTAACTATCCCAGGAGTTTGGTCAGCATCACATCAAATTGAAGGCGAAGGCGATTTGCTTCCATCTCGTGACGAGCTATTTGATCAAGAGCTTGAAGAGAACGCTGCAATCAATAAATTTGGTGCCGTAAACGAATAGTTAGTTAGATCCAAGTTATATCCAAGAGGGCAACCACATGTGGTCATGCCACGAGTTATATGAAATTGGCGTACCCAAGTAAAGCGGTAAGAAATAGAGAAAATTCACCAGAACTAGCGCGCTAAATCCAACTGCAATTTGTTTCTGATTTCGGAATACCTTACTTAATAGGTAGACCAGAGTAAGAAGTAAGAATGGCTCAAATGCGATCGCGTAAAAGGAGAACATGGTTCGCTTTTGAAAGGCAAACCAAGGTAAATAGCATGCAGCAACTACAACCAGAATTATTTCAGCCTGCCAATCGCGCCTGCTAACCCAATAACCAAAAGTAATTAGTAGTCCAAGAACCGCTGCCCACCAAAGAATTGGCGTACCTAGCGCTAAGACTTCTTGTGCACAATTTGCCCCGCCACAACTCTTTGGCGTTTCATAGAAGAAAGAAGTTGGGCGTCCTTGTATTAACCAACTCCACGGATTGGCACTATACGGATGCGACTCGGTTAACTTTGCATGGAAATTTAAAATTTCTGCGTGGTAATGCCAGAGTGATTTAATCGGATTTGTTGACCAATTACGATCCCAACCACCACTTGTAGCAAACCATCCAGCCCAAGTTGCAACATAGGTTAATACGGGCAAAATTCCAAACTGTAGGAATCTTAAGAGAAAAGTTTTTCGCATCATCTCTAAGAGTGGGCGATCAAAGCCTAGATGGCGAAACTTTCGATAATCGAATACTAGAACTAAGAGCGCTAGCGCGACTAATAAATAGAGACCACTCCACTTAGTTGCAACAGCAAGACCTAAAGCTATCGAGCAGAACCAATATTTTTTATGTAGAAAGGCGAGAACTGCGATCTGAATAAATAAAAGAAGAAAGATATCTAGAAGTGCAATACGGGAGTGTACTAAGTGCAGCCCATCGACAGAGATTAGGAAAGTTGCAAAGACACTTAGCAGTTGATTATTAAACAATTTCTTTGCAGTGAAATACATAAGAATTATAGATATGGATCCAACTGCCGCGGCAGCAAATCGCCAACCAAATTCGTTGTATCCGAAGGCCTTTATTCCTAGCGCTATTAGCCATTTTCCAATTGGTGGATGAACAATAAATTCAGCAGCGCCAGTTTTAGCATCAAGCTCGACACCGTTTATTAGTAAGGAGTGCGCATTTGTCGCGTAATAAACTTCATCAAAAATCTTCCCCTTAGGAGTCCCAAGGCTCCATAACCGAAGCGCTAGGCCCAGTGCACCGAAACCTAAGGCAATCGCCCAATCGCGAGATATCCGCAGTTGAGTTGTCATAAGGGAAGCCTAAAGCCTGCGAGAATCGCCCAATGCTTATTCTCGCTGCGATTCCACTGGGTAATCCAGCCGACGCCTCGGCTAATTTGCGGGATGCGATTGTCTCGGCAAAATATATTGCAGCAGAGGACTCTCGTAAGTTCTCCCGACTCTGCTCTGATTTAGGAATCACCTATTCAGCCAAGATTATTTCTTTCTTTGAAGGTAATGAAATCGAGCGGCTAGATGAACTCATAAAAATAATGGAGAGTGGCTCAGATCTTCTCGTTGTGACAGATGCAGGAATGCCAGGCATTAGTGACCCTGGTTATCGATTAGCTCGCGTCGCAGTTGAAAAAAATATCAAGATTAAAGTTTTGCCCGGGCCAAGTGCGGTTACGACCGCGCTATTACTTTCAGGACTTCCAAGTGATCGTTTCTGTTTCGAAGGTTTTGCGCCTCGAACTAGCGGTACCCGCAGATCCTGGTTTGAAAAACTTGCTAATGAAGAGCGAACCATAATTTTCTTTGAGGCGCCCCATCGATTATTGGAATGTCTTGTGGATGCAAAGGAGGTATTAGGTTCAAATCGCCTTGGCGCAATCTGTCGTGAAATGACTAAGACCTATGAAGAAGTAATTCGAGGCGATCTTGAAACTTTATACAACTGGGCCGCATCAACTGAAATCTTGGGTGAGATCACTTTGGTATTAGCGGGCTTTGATCCAGATTCACGAGAATTTTCAATTAGCGATTTAATTTCTGAAGTTTTAAAGCAAGAGGCCGCTGGTATTTCTCGCAAAGAGGCAATCGCTGAAGTAGCGCGGATTACCGGAACCGCCAAACGCGAGGTCTTCGATGCAATGGTTACGCACAAATCACAAGATAGGCTAGAACCATGACGTCTGAAAAATCTTTCTACTTAACGACGCCTATTTACTATGTGAATGATGCACCACATATTGGCCATGCGTATACAACCGTTGCCGGCGATGTATTAACTAGATGGCATCGCCAACGCGGTGAAAGTGTCTGGTTTTTAACGGGCACCGATGAACATGGCGAGAAGGTAATGAATACGGCCGCTGCAAATAACGTTTCACCACAAGATTGGTGTGATCGCTTAGTTGAAGATGCATGGAAGCCAAATTGGGCAGCGCTAAATATTGCGAACGATGATTTTATTCGCACAACCGAACCACGTCACGAAGAGCGCGTTCAAAGATTCATGACGCTTCTAAAAGACAATGGCTATATCTATGCTGGAAAATTTGAAGGTCCATATTGCATCGGGTGTGAAGAGTTTAAATTGCCTGGCGACCTCGATGATGGAAAGTGCAAAATTCACGGTAAACCAGTTGAGATGCTCTCTGAAGATAATTGGTTCTTCAAACTTTCAGCCTTTGTTCCCCAATTACTTGAACATTACAAAAATAATCCAGAATCATGTGAACCAGCAAGTGCGCGCAATGAAGTAGTAGCATTTCTTGAGAGTGGCGTTCGAGATTTATCAATCTCGCGCTCGACTTTTGACTGGGGAATTCCAGTTCCGTGGGATACAAAACAGGTAATTTATGTCTGGTTTGATGCGCTTCTAAATTATGCAACCGCTGTTGGGCTTGGCGATGATCCAAATTCAGAAGGTGGAAAGAAATTTGCGAAAACTTGGCCTGCAGATGTGCACTTAGTCGGAAAAGATATCTTGCGTTTCCATGCAGTTATCTGGCCGGCAATGTTAATGGCAGCCAACGTTGCAGTTCCTAAGAAAGTTTTCGCACATGGTTGGTTGTTAGTCGGTGGCGAGAAGATGAGTAAATCAAAGCTCACCGGTATCGCTCCAAGTGATATCACTGACCACTTTGGTGTCGATGCTTTTAGATATTACTTCTTGCGCGCAATTCCATTCGGGACTGATGGCTCATTCTCTTGGGAAGATATGTCGGCGAGATATACGAGCGAGCTAGCAAATGATTTTGGTAATTTAGCATCGCGCCTGATTGCAATGATTGAAAAGTATTGCGATGGCAACATCCCAGCAAAAGCAGTAGATGCAGGGCTTTCGAAGCTACTCGGTGAAACTGTGGCAAATGCAGATAAGGCGATGGTCGCTCTAGATTTCCAAGGTGGAATCAATTCAATTATGGAGTTTTGCAAGCGAGTAAATGGGTATGTAACTGAGAAAGAACCTTGGGCAATTGCTAAGGACGAATCACGTACCGTTGAATTAAATGAAGTTTTGTATAACACAGCAGATGCAATTCGTGCACTTGCAGTTCTGTTACATCCAATCATGCCTGCCACAACACAAACACTTTGGGAATCCATTGGTGCGAAGGAAGTTCTTGGAGATATTGGTGCCCAAAAAATTTCTGAAGTTGCTACTTGGGGAATCTTGCCTGCGGGCTGCAAAGTTACAAAGGGCGCAGTCTTATTTCCAAGATTGGAATAACTAATGGCTGATCGTCACAATCGCGATATTGATCGCCAACCCGCGCCACTTCCAGAACCACTTAACGTTAAGTGCGTAGACTCACATGCACACATCGAAATTGTTACTAATACCGCACCAGATGCACCTGAAGTCGGAGCTGTATTAGAAGAGGCCAGAAGTGTTGGAATTGATCGCATTGTGCAAGTTGGTTATTCGGCCGAACAATCAGAGTGGTGCGTGAAGATGGCTGAAAGTTGGCCAAATGTTTTAGCGGCCGTAGCGCTACATCCAAATGAAGCACCTGTTGTCGCAGATTTAGAAGCGGACTTAGTAACCATTGAACGACTTGCAAACCATCCACGTGTTCGCGCAATAGGTGAGACAGGTTTAGATTTCTTTCGAACTAAACCAGAACTTCAAGAGCGCCAAAAATATTCATTCCAGCGCCACATTTCACTGGCTAAATCGGTGAATAAAGCGCTAGTAATTCATGATCGAGATGCCCACCGCGCTGTTCTCGATGTCTTAGCCGAAGAGGGCGCTCCAGAAAAAACTATCTTTCACTGTTTTTCTGGTGATGCCGATATGGCCCGTGAATGTATTGAAAAGGGCTACATACTTTCATTTGCCGGAACACTTACTTTCAAGAACGCACCTGAACTTCGCGAAGCGGTAAAACTTGTTCCACTTGACCAATTATTAGTTGAAACTGATTCACCATTTCTAGCACCGATGCCACATCGCGGCGCGCTAAATACGCCGGCGCAAATCCCAACCATTCTGCGCTTTATGGCGGAAGAGCGTGGTGAAGATTTAGATGAGTTAGCAACTGCGATTTCAAATAATTGTGAGCGGCTATTTGGACCATTCGCATAAATGAGCAACTTATTAGGCGCAGCAGAAATTCGGGAGATTGCCGAACGAATTGGAGTTCGCCCAACTAAAAAACTTGGTCAGAACTTTGTAGTCGATGCAAATACCTGTCGCAAGATAGTCAAGAGCGCAGGCGTTGAGTCAAGTGATATTGCGCTCGAAATTGGTCCTGGACTTGGTTCACTAACTCTCGCGATGTTGGAATGTGCAAGAGAAGTAATCGCAATTGAAATTGATGATCGACTTGCGGCAGAACTTCCAGAGACTGCAAAGCGCCACGGTTTTGACCAATCAAAGCTGACAATTATTACCCAAGATGCCATGCAGGTCTCAAAACTTCCAAGTGATCCAACTGTTCTGGTAGCAAACTTGCCTTACAACGTCTCGGTTCCTGTACTACTTCGCTTCTTAGAGTTATTTCCAACCCTTCGCGCCGGTGTAGTTATGGTGCAGAGTGAGGTTGCAGATCGCTTAGTAGCAAAACCAAATAGCAAGACCTATGGAAGCCCATCAGTCAAGGCTGCTTGGTGGGCGGACTTAACATCAGCTGGAACAGTCGGTAGATCTATTTTCTGGCCAGTCCCCAACGTCGACTCATCGCTTGTGCGATTTGTGCGACATAAAAGCGCGGGAGATGAAGCGCTACGTAAATCCACTTTCAAGATTATTGATGCCGCATTCGCGCAACGCCGTAAAATGATGCGGGCCGCACTTAGCGATTTATGTGGAGGTAGCGCCGCTGCCAGCACAATTATTGAAGCCAGTGGGATCGATCCAACTATTCGTGGTGAAGCGTTGGAACTGTCTGATTTCATCAAGATTGCGATTACTCTTTCTAAATGAGCACCCGCGGAGTAGTCGTTAGGGTTCCGGCAAAGATTAATTTACAACTCGCCGTTGGCCCGCTTGGCAGCGATGGTTTTCACGAAGTTACAACAGTCTTTCAAGCCATCTCACTCTTCGATGATGTCAGTATTAAATTCGCACCAGAAAATTCTGGAATAGCGCTAACGCTCTCAGGTGCAACAGCAGGCGGTGTTCCAGTAGATGATGAAAATCTTGCAGTCCGTGCCGCAAAATTAATGGCGGATAAATTTGATCTGCCAACTAATCTGGCAATTCATTTAAAGAAAGAGATTCCAGTGGCTGGTGGTATGGCCGGTGGCAGCGCAGATGCTGCGGGAATTATTGTTGCGATGGATTCATTATTTGAGATCGGCTTATCTCGGGATGAGATGGAGGCGATTGCATCACAATTAGGAAGCGATGTGCCTTTTGGAATTTCAGGTGGAGTTGCAATTGGTCGTGGTCGTGGTGATCAATTAACTCCAGCGTTAAACCGTGGAAATTATCATTGGGTTCTTGCACTTTCCGGTCAAGGACTTTCAACGCCAGCGGTTTATCAAGAGTGCGATCGATTACGTGAAGGTTTAGATATCGCAAACCCACAAGTAAGTGATTCGATGATGCAAGCACTACGAGCAGGTGATGCAACAGCTTTGGGATTGGCGCTCTCAAATGATTTGCAAGCAGCTGCATGTTCACTTCGTCCAGCACTTCGCCTAGTTTTAGATGTTGGTCGAGATTACGGCGCACTCGGTGGAATAGTTTCAGGATCTGGTCCGACCGTTGCATTCTTAGTTGAAGATGAAGAGAAATCAATGGATTTAACTGTGGCCCTTAGCTCTAGTGGGGTTGTTGCTGGAGTGGAGCGGGCGAGTGGTCCAGTGCATGGGGCCCGAGTAATAGAAACGCTTTAAATTCCAATGGGTTTGGTGGTATCGATAGTTATAGGGGAGAATTCAGGTTCCGCCATTGTGTAGTGGCTAGCACATGGGCCTTTGAAGCCCAGGGTCCAGGATCGATACCTGGTGGCGGAGCCACCAAAGTTAATAAATAGGACGGGAGTGGAACTTGAGCAAGTCACTCGGTGCACCTGAAGTAGCAATCGTGCTGGCAGCTGGCGAGGGAACTCGCATGAAATCTCAAATCCCAAAAGTTCTACATTTTATTTCTGGAAAGACAATTCTTGACCACGTGTTAACTCAAGTAAATAACTTGAATCCAGGCGAACTGCGCGTTGTTGTGGGCGCCGGACGTGAAGCCGTTGAGGCACATGTTAAGCAAATTGCGCCAAGTGCAATTCCAATCTTTCAAGCAGAACGAAATGGCACGGGGCACGCAGTTCAATTAGCGCTCGCAGATTTGAGCGTAAGTGGAACGGTTTTGATCTGTGCTGGAGATACCCCACTTCTTAGAAGTGAAACTCTCGGCGAATTCATAACCGCGCATAAAGCGGCGAAGAACACAGCCTCAGTATTAACAGCAGAATTACCAGATCCAACCGGCTACGGCCGAATCGTGCGCGATGAAAGCGGCGAAATCGTTGCGATAGTTGAAGAGCGCGATGCGCCAGAAGAAATCAAATTAATTGATGAGATCAATACCGGTGTCTATCTATTTGATATCGCTTCACTTCGCTCCAGTGTTGCAAAACTAAAGGCGCATAATTCCCAAGGTGAACTTTATTTAACAGATGTAATTGCAGATATTAAAGCAACTGGTGGCAAGGCAGCCGCAATTCTCTCAAATGATTACAGTGAAACTCTTGGTATCAATGATCGATCTCAGCTCGCAGAATGTGCCGCGATTATGCGCGATCGAATTAATTATGAACATATGTTAAGTGGGGTAGAGATAATTGATCCAACAACAACTTGGATTGATTCAACGGTAAAAATTGCCGCCGACGCCACAATATTTCCAGAGAGTTGGCTTGCTGGAACAACAACCATTGGAGCAAACTCAATAATTGGACCTCGAACAACTCTTATGAATGTGAGTGTTGCAGCGGGAGCCTCGGTAATTGAATCTAATTGTGTTGATTGCGAAATTGGAGCGGGAGCAAATGTTGGCCCATATTCATACCTTCGAGCAGGAACACTGCTTGGCGAAGGCGCAAAAGCCGGTGCATATGTAGAAATTAAGAATTCAACAATTGGTCAAGGATCAAAAGTTCCACACCTTTCATATGTCGGCGATGCTGAAATTGGCTCTGGTTCGAATATCGGAGCAGCCACAGTATTTGTGAATTACGACGGTGTTGAAAAACATAAGACAAAGATTGGTAACGAAGTGCGAATCGGAAGCGACACCATGTTAGTTGCGCCGGTTTCTATCGGCGATGGCGCTTACACTGCGGCTGGGTCGGTAATTACTGACGACGTGCCAGCAGGGGCGATGGGTGTTGCAAGATCTAAGCAACGCAATATTCTTGGCTGGGTTCTTCGAAAGAGATCCGGCACGAAATCTGCGCAGGCAGCAAAAGCTGCGGGCGCTAATGAATCCTCGGAACAAGGGAGCTAAGAGATGAGCGAACTTCGCCTCACTTCGGAGAAACGACTACGTATTTTTACTGGTCGTGGATATCCAGAGTTAGCTGAAGGTGTCGCCGCCGAACTTGGTATTCCAATCACACCAACATCAGCATATGACTTTGCTAATGGTGAAATATTTGTTCGCTTCGAAGAGAGTGTTCGCGGAAGCGATGCCTTCGTAATTCAATCGCATTGCGCCCCGGTCAATAAACAGATCATGGAGCAATTAATTATGGTTGATGCTCTGAAGCGCGCATCAGCAAAACGGATTACTGTTGTTGCGCCCTTCTACGGATACGCCCGTCAAGATAAGAAGCATCGTGGCCGCGAGCCAATCTCTGCAAGGCTGATGGCTGATTTATTTAAAACCGCTGGCGCAGATCGATTAATGGTTGTTGATTTACACACCTCACAAATTCAAGGATTCTTCGATGGTCCAGTTGATCATCTCTTTGCACTTCCATTGCTTACAAATTATGTGGGCAGCAAAGTTGATCGCAGCAAGTTAACTATTGTTTCACCAGACTCGGGTCGAGTTCGAGTTGCTGAACGTTGGTCAGATTTACTTGGTGGTTGCCCAATCGCTTTTATTCACAAGATGCGCGATCCGCGAATTCCAAATGAATCTGTAACTGGAAAAGTTGTTGGTGACGTTAAAGGCCAGACCTGCGTAGTTATTGATGACATGATTGATACCGCTGGAACAATTACTAAAGCAGTTGATGCACTTTATGCAGATGGTGCGAAGGATGTAATCATCGCAGCGACCCACGCAGTATTTTCAGGTCCTGCCGTAGAACGTCTAAAGGCCTCAAATGTCAGCGAAGTAGTTGTCACAGATACCTTGCCAATCCCGGAAGATTCTCGCTTCGATAATCTGACGGTTCTGCCAATCGCTCCACTCTTGGCTCGGGCGATACGCGAAGTCTTTGAAGATGGCTCCGTAACAAGCCTCTTCGATGGCCTCTCCTAAGCATTTTGCTTTTCCGCTTTGATTAGATAACCTAGCCACTCGTTCCGGCGAGGGATTTAAAAATCCGTAATCGACGGCTTGGCTCTCCTCGGACGTTGCAATATTGACGATTTAGATTGAGAGAGAAGCAAATGGCCGAAATTACAATTAACGCAACTAAGCGCACTGAATTTGGTAAAGGCGCATCACGTCGCGATCGCCGCGCAGGCAATGTTCCAGCTGTTATCTACGGCCACGGTGAAACACCACAACACGTAGCGCTTCCACTTCGCGAACTTGGCGCAGCACTTAAGACTGCAAACGTTCTACTTGACGTGGTTTTTGATGGAAAGACTGAACTAACACTTCCAAAGTCAGTAACACGTAATCCACTAACTGGAATTCTTGCTCACATCGACTTAGTAATTGTTCGTCGCGGAGAGCGCGTTAAAGTTGAAGTTCCAGTACACACAACAGGAAAGCACGATGTTGATGGAATTCTTGAACACATGAACAACACTGTTGAAGTAGAAGCAGAAGCAACATCTATTCCACAATTCCTAGAATTAAATATGGATGGCTTGATGGCTGGTAATTCACTTTATGCATCGAGCGTTGTTCTTCCTGCTGGCGTAATTCTGATTTCAGATCCACACATGCCAGTTATTCACCTTTCAGAGCGTTCAACAGTGGTTGAAGAAGTTCCTGTTGTTGCTGCAGAAGGTGCTGCTACTGCAGAAGGTGCAGCTGCACCAGCTGCTGACGCTGCAAAAGAGTAATTAAAGAGCTAATAAATGGCAGATGACCGCTGGTTAGTTCTCGGACTTGGGAACTCGGGCGATCAATACGCAACTACACGTCACAACATAGGCCAGATGGTTATTAACTATCTGGCCTCTGACGTTAAATTCTCCAACCATAAATCTAAGACCCAGATTGCAGATATTCGAGTTGCTGGGCGCCCAGTAGTTCTCGCAAAAACGCTGGGCTACATGAATGAGAGTGGCGCTCCTGCTAAAGCGCTTGCTGATTTCTACAAAGTTTCACCAGCAAATTTAATCGTGATTCATGATGAATTAGATATTGATTTCAATACAATTCGAATCAAACAGGGTGGCGGCGACGGTGGCCACAACGGTTTGAAATCTCTTACAACACATTTTGCTGGAGCTAATTATTTCCGCTTACGCATGGGAATTGGTCGGCCACCAGCACCGATAGATCCTGCAGATTTTGTTTTAAAACCCTTTAGCCAACCTGAGAAGGTAGAACTAGCCGACTTTATTGCTAGAGGTGGACTTGCGATTGAACGCTTAATAGAAAAGGGCTTGGATTACGCCCAACAGGAATTCAATAAGTAGATCAGCCGGTATTACGTAAGCCAGCAGCAACGCCATTAATCGTTAATAAGAGCGCTCGTCTAATTAACGGATCAACGTTTTTTTCAGTTCGCACCTTTTGCAGAAGTGTAATTTGCAGAAGGTGTAGTGGCGATAGATAAGCATCGCGAACCTGCAGGGTGCGACCTAATATTGGTTGATCACCAAGCAATTCGCCCTTCTTAGTAAGTAGAAGAATTTCCGCTTTAGTTAATTCAAATTCTGCTTCTATTGTGTCTAAGAAGTGATGCAACGAAGGATCCACCAAAACCTTCACATATTTGCGGGCCATTGTTAAATCAGTCTTTGCAAGTGTCATTTCAACATTGCTTATAAAGGTACGGAAGAAGTGCCAATCATTTAACATCTCCCCAAGTACTTTGGAGTTTCCACTCTCACGTGCCGCTTTCAAACCAGATCCAACACCAAACCAACCTGGCACGATCTGGCGAGATTGGGTCCAGCCAAATACCCATGGAATCGCACGAAGTGAAGATAAACCACTTGATGCATTGGGGCGCCTCGCTGGACGTGAGCCCAAGAACATTTCACCTAATTGTTCAACTGGAGTTGAGGCATAGAAATATGCAGGTAGATCTGGGTGATCAATTAATTGGCGATAAGTTTTAAATGCACTCGCACTTATCGAATCCATACAAGAACCCCAACTTGAAAGCGCTTCTGGTGATTGTCTAGGTGCACGATTCAAAACTGTTGCTTCGAGAGCCGCGGCAAGGGCAAGTTCAACGTTTTCACGAGCAAGTGAAGGAAGTGCGTATTTATCGCTAATAACTTCGCCCTGTTCAGTCATCTTTATCTGACCATCAATTGAACCCCAAGGAAGAGCGATTAGCGCATCGTAAGTTGGTCCGCCGCCGCGGCCAACAGAACCACCGCGACCGTGGAATAAGCGAAGGGTTACGCCATGCTTCATTGCGGTATCACGAAGTTTGCGTTGGGCTTTATGAATTTCCCACTGCGATGTTGCGATACCTGCATCTTTATTTGAATCAGAATAACCGAGCATAACTTCTTGGACATTACCACGAATTGTTACCAATTCACGATAGCTTTTATCACTCAACAAATTATCTAAAATTGTGTCTGCCGCTTGGAGTTCTGCAACTGTTTCAAGTAGCGGTGCGAAACCTATTTTTCCGAAGAGTCCAGTGATTCGTGAAAGTTCTACTGCGGCCAATACATCTTTGTGGGACTTGGTCATTGAAATTATGTAAGTTTCAATAACTTCAGGGCCGAATCTTTCGATCAATTCGCGGATTGCTATGAAGGTATCTACGGTATTTCGAGCGGCAGGATCAAGGTCTTTCAGGTTCTCTCGGCCAACGCTTTCAATCTGAGCAAGTGCATGATGATGGGCATCTGAATGTTCACGAATATCCATGGTTGCGTGGGTTATTCCAAAACTAGATACGGTTCGAATAATTCGTTCTAATAATCCGGTTGCAATAAGTTCACCGCGATGCGAAAAGAGTGAATCCCGCATTAAAATTAAATCTGCCAAGAGTTGCGCTGTACTCTCATAATCGCGCCCAGGAACATGTGCTCCGCCATCTACATGTCGGCGTTGAGTAAGGTCCAAGCGATGACGAATCGCAGTTGCTTTCAAGCGATAAGGCTCTTCAACATTTAATCTACGAAAGCGTGCTTCAATTTCAGGAAGCAGTTCAAGATCTTTTGCAACTGATTCATCTAGTTCTGGAGTTGTTCCAGAAATTCGAGTTGAAACCGAAAGTGCTTGACGCAGTTGATCTAGCGCGGCAGACATTGCCCGAATAAAGTGTCCGGTTTGCAATGTGATTGCAGCAGTTGTCACCTTTGCAGTGATATTTGGATTGCCATCACGATCGCCACCGATCCAAGTTCCGAAACTTAGTGGCCTTGAAGTTGGAGAAACGGTTACACCAAGACGCTTAAGTTCAGTTGCAAAGTCATCAAGAACTTCTGGAATAGTTAATCGGAAGAGATCATCTAAATAATAGAGCGCATTTGTCGCTTCGTCGAGTGGTTCGGGCTGACCTAAACGTAATTCATCGGTCTCCCAGAGCAGATCGATTGTTTCAGCAAGTCTGCGATCACGTCTTGGTGATGTTGGTTGGTCGAGTAAGTCTGCAATCGTATTCATCTTGCTAAGTACTGAACGTCGCGCTGCTTCAGTTGGGTGCGCAGTGAAAACCGGCCGGACTGAAAAATTATCAATCCAACCTTGGATATCTGCTGTTGTGAATTCTTTATTCTTCTTCTGTACTTCAATAATGCGATCTACTGCGCGAGTTAACCAAGAGCCACCGCTAGCTCGCTCATCAGCAAGAACTCGTGCTCGGTGAACTTGTTCTGCAACATTTGCTAAGTTGAAATAGTTGCTAAAGGCGCGCACTAATTGCACGCTTTGGTCTACTGAAATATTTTCTAGAATTTCTTCCCCGCCACCTTCACGGACCGCTTTGCGAACTTGCTCTACTAATTCAAGTAGCTCCTCGCCCTCCTGGCGGACTAGTGATTCACCAAGTAATTCACCAAGCCTGCGGACATCACTACGTAGGCCGGCATCATCAGCTTGGAATTGTGTTGTCTGCTCGCTCACTGGCTAATCATTACAGGTCTTGGGGTGTGGTCGAATCCAATTTGAGTATTGAATATAATTTTCCCAAGAACACCCCCATCCATATTGGATGTGGGGCTTTTGGCGTTGGGTGGCCAACATTTAGGAGGCAGATCAAATGACACTTCTGCCTGCCTTCCCAGATATCCCAATTGAGCCACCAATAGATGGTGGCGAATTGGTCTGCATAAGTTCGTTGCGATCATTTGTAATTTCGAAATTGAGCAATCAAGCACCACTTCTTGTTATTGCGCCATCAACTCGAATCGCTGATGAGTTAGCAGATGAGATCTGCTCATATCTTGGTGACGTTGTAAGTAATTTTCCAGCCTGGGAAACCTTGCCCCACGAACGGCTAAGTCCTAAGAGCGATACCGTCACAACGCGAATTAAAGCGCTGCACCAGATTAATTCTAAGATACCTCCAAAGATAGTAATTACATCGATTCGTGGTGCCTTGCAACCCATCGTGAGCGATATCTTGGAAGAAGAGCTAATAAAAATTTCAAGTAATAAAACAATTTCAATGGCGGAACTAACTAAACGCCTTAGTTACTTTGGTTTCACCAGAACTGACTTGGTAGAAAAACGTGGTGACTTCGCAGTTCGTGGCGGAATCCTGGATCTCTTTCCTTCAGATCACGAACATCCAATACGCATTGATTTTTTTGGTGATGAAATTGAAGATATTCAATATTTCCAAGTTTCTGATCAACGCACTTATGTGCCCATCAAGGGTGAGATAATTATTTATCCAGGGCGCGAGCTACTTATTTCAGATGAAGTAAAAGAGCGAGCGAAATACTTAATCGCGCAGTTTCCACAACTTACTGAAATGGCTAGCAAGATAAGTGAAGGTATTTGCGTTGAAGGAATGGAATCAATCTCCGCGCTCTTGAAACCTAAATTTAGCAATCTCTTAGATTTTCTCCCCAACGGCTTCCAGGTTGTAGTTATTGACCAACCACGCATCAAATCTCGTGCTGGTGATTTAGTAATAACTAATGAAGAGTTCTTAGAAGCATCTTGGTCGAGCGCTGCTCTCGGCGGCGCAGCGCCTATCGATTTGACCGGAGTAATTTCAAGTGGCGGATATTCAACTTTCGATGCGCTTCGAGAATTAGCTAGCAAGTTAAATCTAAATTGGTGGGCGCTCAACCCATACTCTGAAAGTGCGGATGCGTTAGATAATTTGGCTGAACTATCTGACTTTGAGGCGATTCCGATTTACAACGGAAACGTTGAGAACGCGATTTCCGATATATCTAACTGGCTTAGTAGTGGATATAAGTTGGTATTTAGTGCAAGTGGAGCAGGAATATTAGAGCGCTATCAAGTGCTCTTCCGGGAATCTTCTTTAGTTGGTGTTCACTTAACAACAAGTTCTATCGAACATGGATTTATTAATCATGAGGCGAAGATTGCGCTAATAACAGAGAAAGATGTTTCAGGGCAACGCACCTCAAGTAAAGATCAAGCACGCATGCCTTCACGTCGGAAGAAGTCGATTGATCCGCTGGAGCTAAAACCTGGTGATTACGTAGTTCACGAACAACATGGCGTTGGAAAATATATTGAATTAGTAAATCGAACCGTTGCCAGCGTTTCACGCGAATATTTAGTTATCGAATATGCTGCATCGAAGCGGGGCCAACCTGCAGATCGCCTCTTTGTTCCAACGGATACTCTTGAACAAATCACAAGATATGTTGGAGGTGAGGCGCCATCAGTAAATCGAATTGGTGGTTCGGACTGGCAGAATACAAAACGTCGTGCCCGTAAGGCTGTCAAACAAATAGCCGCAGAGCTAATTCAACTTTACGCCGCACGTATGAGTGCGCCCGGGTATGCATTCTCGCAAGACACTGCTTGGCAACGCGAACTTGAAGCGGCCTTTGCCTATGTTGAAACAACAGATCAGCTTGCAACAATTGAAGAAGTTAAAGCCGATATGGAGAAATCGCATCCTATGGATCGGATTGTCTGTGGTGATGTGGGATATGGCAAGACTGAAATCGCAGTTCGTGCAGCATTTAAAGCAGTTCAAGATGGTAAACAAGTTGCAATATTAGTTCCAACCACTTTATTAGTTCAGCAACACTTAACTACTTTCCACAATAGATATACCGGGTTTCCAGTCAAAGTTGCTGGTCTATCAAGATTTAATACTCCAAAAGAGGGACGCGAAATTCTTGAAGGAATTAAATCTGGATCGGTTGATGTTGTGATTGGCACGCATCGATTGCTATCCAAAGATGTGCAATTCCGAGACCTTGGATTAGTGGTTGTTGATGAGGAGCAACGCTTTGGCGTTGAACACAAGGAAGAGTTGAAGAAAACTCGCACAAATGTCGATGTTCTTTCAATGTCAGCAACCCCGATTCCTAGAACACTTGAAATGGCTATCACCGGGATCCGCGAGATGTCGAATATAACCACGCCCCCTGAAGAGCGACATCCGGTTCTAACTTATGTTGGACCGTATGACGACAAACAAATTACCGCAGCAATCCACCGCGAATTGTTACGCGATGGTCAGATCTTCTATATTCACAATCGCGTTGAAAGTATTGATGGTGTAGTTGAAAGACTTAAGAAATTAGTACCCGAAGCCCGAATTCGAATTGCACATGGCCAGATGGGAGAGCGCGAACTTGAAGATGCAATTCTTGGATTCTGGGAGCGCGATTTCGATATCTTGGTTTGTACAACAATTATTGAGAGTGGAATCGACATTCCAAATGCAAATACTTTAATTGTTGATCGCGCTGATTCCTTTGGTCTTTCGCAACTGCACCAACTTCGTGGCCGCGTTGGGCGCTCCCGTGAACGGGCCTATGCCTATTTTCTATATTCAGCAGATAAACCACTAACTGAAATTGCTCACGATCGACTTACAACAATTGCCACCAATACCGATCTCGGTTCAGGAATGCAGGTTGCGCTAAAAGATTTGGAAATTCGCGGTGCTGGTAATTTATTGGGTGGCGAGCAATCAGGACATATCGCAGAAGTCGGCTTCGATTTATATATGCGAATGGTTGGGGAAGCAGTTGAAGAATATAAAACGGGTTTTGTTCCACAGAACGAAGATGAAAGTAAGTTCAAGGAGTGCAAAGTTGAACTTCCAGTTACTGCACATATTCCAGTCGAATACTTAACCTCCGAACGTTTGCGCCTTGATATTTATCGCCGGATGGCAGATGTCCAAAATCCCACAGAGTTAGATGCAATTCGGGCCGAACTTGTGGATCGCTTTGGCCAACTTCCTGAGGAAGCAGAGAATTTAATGGCAGTTGCACAATTGAGAACGATGGCTAAGAGTTTTGGATTAACGGAAGTTGTTTTGCAAGGTAAATTCTTGCGGCTCGCACCACTGAATTTGCCTGATTCAGCAGTGATGAGATTGAACCGAATTTATCCTGGCTCTATCGTGAAAGTAGCCACATCGACCGTATTAGTTGCGCGTCAGAGCACTCCAAATTGGATTGACGGAGGGGAAATAGGAGATACTTCAGCACTGCCTTGGACGATAAAAGTTCTAACTTCAATCGCTGAACCAGTAAAAAGAACAATTTAAAAATACCTGAACGGAGATTTCGTGAATAACGTAAAGAAGATTGTTGCATCGCTTGGAGCCGGGCTACTTCTAGTTCTGACTGGATGTTCAAGTTCGAATTCCGCAGCGACTATCGGTAAGACCGATATCCCAATCGCTACTGTTCAAGGAACAATTGATCAAATACTGAAAGAGCGTGCAAAGGTTGACACGGCTGATATGAACATCGTTGCCGGTGCCGAGTTGAATACAAATGCGATCCGCTTCCATGTTATCTCAGTTTTGTTTGATGATATTGCTGAAAAGATTTCACTGAAACTAAAGGATTCTGAAATAGCTGCGCGCAAAGCAGATATTATTTTGCAGATCGGTGGCGAAGATCGGCTACCTATCTCACTTGTAGGCGCTCAAATCGCACCAAAAGATTTCTCAAGATATCTTCGTACCGTGCTAATTGCTGAAAAAATTGGCGAAGCGTTAAAGTCCCAAGGCGATCCAAGTACTGATGGCAGTGGAATTCAGAAGTTATTAGTCGCAATGGCTAAAGAGAAGAAAGTAAAAATTAATCCAAGATATGGCGCTTGGGATTATGAGAGTGGAAATATTACTCCAGCTGCAGATAACGCAACTGTAAAGAAGTAAGAAAGATGTCGGATCCAACCTCACAGTTAGAGGCGTTACGTGAGGTTATGGATCAACTTCGCTCTCCAGGTGGATGTCCTTGGGATGCCGAACAGAGCCATGAAACTCTTTTAAAATATTTATTGGAAGAGTCATATGAATTTATCGAAGCAGTTGAAGAGGGCGATCGCCAAGCAATGCGCGAAGAGCTTGGAGATGTTTTACTTCAAGTTTTCTTCCACGCGAGAATGGCCGAAGAACATCCAACCGATCCATTTAACGTAGAAGATGTTGCCAAAGTAGTTGCGGAAAAATTGGTTCGCAGACACCCGCATGTCTTCTCCGATACAAAAGTTTCCGGAAGTGCTGAAGTTTTAGAAAATTGGGAGGCGCAGAAAGCGGCGGAAAAGGGAAGAGTTTCAGCGACCGAAGGTGTTCCACTCGGCCAACCAGCCTTAGCCCTTGCAACTAAATTGATTTATCGGGCCCAGAAATATGGCCATCAAATTGCGATTGAACATCCACTCAAATTGGCACCTGGAACAACTGAAAAAGAATTGGGTCAGGTATTACTCGGAGTTCTAGACCAAGCACTCGCCCTCAATATCGATCCCGAAGCCGCTCTGCGCTCGGCAATTAAGGGTTACATCGGCGAAATTAAGAAATACGAATCCAATTAGCCCGTTAGAATTAGCGTTGTAAAACACGCTAAATATAAAGGAGCACCATGGCGCTAATCGAGGCAGTCCACGCACGTGAGATTTTAGATTCGCGCGGAAACCCAACTGTTGAAGTTGAAGTAGTTCTCGAAGATGGTTCAAGTGCTCGCGCAGCCGTTCCGAGCGGTGCATCTACTGGTGCATTTGAAGCAGCAGAACTTCGCGATGGTGGCAAGCGCTATCTCGGTAAAGGTGTTGAGAAGGCCGTTGAATTTGTTAACGATGAAATCGCACCAGCAGTTTCTGGTTACGACGCACAAGACCAACGTTTAATCGATCAACAGATGATTGATCTTGATGGCACAAAAAATAAGAGCCGCCTAGGTGCAAATTCAATCCTCGGAGTTTCACTCGCAGTTGCTCGCGCAGCAGCCGAATCATCTGATCTCTCCTTTTTCCGTTATATCGGTGGGCCTACAGCACATACACTTCCAGTACCAATGATGAATATTCTCAATGGTGGCGCACACGCAGATACCAACGTTGATATTCAAGAATTTATGGTTGCCCCAATTGGCGCCGAATCATTTAAGGAATCACTTCGCTGGGGCGCCGAGATTTATCACAGCCTTAAATCAGTTCTGAAACAACGTGGCCTGGCAACAAGCATCGGTGATGAAGGTGGCTTTGCACCAAACTTAGATTCAAACCGCGCAGCGCTAGATTTAATTCTCGAAGCAGTTACTACCGCCGGCTTCAAGCCAGGCAAAGATATTGCACTAGCAATGGATGTTGCGGCAACTGAATTCCATAAAGATGGCAAGTATTCCTTCGAAGGCAACAAGCGTTCGGCAGATGAAATGATCGCTTATTACGCTGACTTGGTTGCTTCCTATCCAATCGTTTCAATCGAAGATCCACTTGATGAAGATGATTGGGAAGGTTGGGCAAAGATGACCGCACAACTCGGTTCAAAGATTCAAATCGTCGGCGATGATCTCTTTGTAACAAATCCAGAGCGCCTTGAAAAGGGAATCAAACTTGGAACTGCAAACGCCCTTCTTGTTAAGGTAAATCAAATCGGAACTCTGACTGAAACAATTGACGCGGTTTCACTTGCACATCGCAGTGGATATCGCTCGATGATGAGCCACCGTTCTGGTGAAACTGAAGACACAACAATTGCTGATCTTGCAGTCGCACTTGAATGCGGTCAGATTAAAACTGGAGCACCTGCTCGAAGCGAGCGAGTTGCTAAGTACAACCAACTTCTACGCATCGAGGAAGAACTCAGCGATTCTGCGGAATACGCCGGCCGCGCTGCATTCCCACGTTTTAATGGCTAAAAGAAAGAGCAGTACATCGGTCCGCTGGTTAGCGGTCGTAACACTTGCATTTATCTTTGCTATAACGCTCGCACCACCGCTTCAGCATTACTTTGCACAGCGCGCACAAATTAATTCGTTGCGCGCCCAAGTTAATGACAGCAATAACGCACTCGAGAAAGCGCGCGAAGAACTCGCAAAGTGGAACGATCCAGAATATGTTGCAACTCAAGCAAGAACTCGGTTGCACTTTGTATTTCCTGGTGAACGTCAATATGTAGTTCTAGATGTTCCAAAATCAGATTCTGAAGAGGCAGGACCAGCGGCGCCTATTTCAACTCAAATACCAAATGGACTTCCTTGGTATGGCCGGTTAATTGCCTCGATCACGACAACAAATACAATTAAATGAAGGAGAAGCCATCCCAAGCAGATCTCGATGTAATTCAACTTCAACTCGGTCGCACGCCAAGAGATGTTCATGCAATCTCATATCGTTGTCCTTGCGGAAACCCTGCAGTTGTCACAACACCACCACAACTTTCTGATGGCACACCGTTCCCAACTTTTTATTACGCAACTTGTCCAAGACTTACTGGTGCGATTTCAACCCTTGAAACAACTGGCACGATGGCCGAAATGCAAGATCGCCTAGCCACTGATAAAGATTTGGCCGCTGCATATCAAAGTGCACACGAGCAATACCAAGTAGCAAGAGATGAACTTGGCATTGATGTTCCAGAAGTAAAGGGAATTACCGCCGGTGGTATGCCAGATCGCGTTAAATGTTTACACTCACTTGTTGCACATTCCTTAAGCGCTGGTCCAGGTGTTAACCCACTTGGTGACGAAGCTTTAGCGGCGCTACCTGAATGGTGGCTAAATGATTCATGCCAGATAATAGAAGAGGAAAGTAAATGAGCCGCGTAGCCGCAATTGATTGTGGAACTAATTCAATTCGCCTCTTAATCGCAGATATCACTGGCGATAATTTCCGGGAGATCACAAGAGAGATGGAAATTGTTCGACTTGGCCAAGGCGTTGATGCCACTGGAAAATTTGATCCAGAAGCAATCGAACGCACACTCGAAGTCACAAGAAAATATGCCGAGATAATTGCCAGCAAGGGCGTTGAAAAGATTCGCTTCTGTGCGACATCTGCAACAAGAGATGCGAGCAATCGTGACTTATTTATCGATGGTGTTCGTGAAATCCTTGGGATCGAACCAGAGGTCATTCCAGGCACTGAAGAGGCCGCACTCTCTTTCACGGGCGCCACAAAAGGTTTAGTTCATACCGAATCCCCATATCTTGTTGTTGATATCGGCGGCGGATCAACTGAATTCGTTCTTGGCAAAACTGATGTTGAATATGCAAAGTCGGTAGATATTGGATGTGTTCGAATGTCAGAGCGACATTTAAATAAGGCACCACAAGATCCGCTTGCAATTCAAAAAGCTATTCAAGATATCGATGATGCGATTGCTGAAGCGGCTTACATAGTTCCAATCAAAGAAGCCAAGACTTTAATTGCTGTTGCCGGTACAGCAACAACGGTTACAGCAGCAGCTCTTGGTCTTAGTGAATACGACAGACGCGCAATTCATTTATCGCGTATCCCAGCAGCGAAAGTAATTGAAATTGCCCAAATGTTTTCCTTAATGTCTCGCGAAGAAATTGCAGCACTCGGCTATATGCATCCAGGCCGGGTAGATGTAATCGCAGCAGGATCACTTGTTTTATCCAGAGTAATGATTGCTACTGGTGCCACTGAATTTGTTGCATCAGAATCTGATATTTTGGATGGAATGGCGTGGGCGCTAGACTGACACTTTCCTAATTGGCCCCCGTAGTCCAATGGCAGAGACAGAGGACTTAAAATCCTTCCAGTGTCGGTTCGAGTCCGACCGGGGGCACCAAATTGAGTAATTGCTACTTAACTTCGTGCGTAAATCATCTCACGTTTCAATAACTATTTAAAGATTATTTTTACAACTAATACATAATTCATACACATTTGCCGTGAAGGATTTGAAGGCGATGCTCTGATCCTCGATGCATCTCAGCCCAGAGCATCTGCGCTCGAGCAAAGCTCGCGCTCCTACAGTCTCTGCCATTGGATTAGAACAGACCCCAAGTTGTTAACTTTCACGCTCACTATATGTATACAGGGTAGATAAATATGTTTGCTAAAGTGGTTACAGGACAAATTTATATATACACTTCTAGAATGTCGCTTCTAGATTTCAATGAGTCGAGCCCTAAGAGATCTAGCTCTAGAAAGCCCTTCAAATTGGTTTTAGGAATTGGCGCCCTTGTTGCAACAATCGCACTTGGCTCAACATTGGCTGCGAGCATTAATTTAAATGCTGGCGCGCCTGTCGAATTTGGCCAGGGAGTTGCCCAGAC